>JAEEGL016229653.1_pt1 | contig 44482 bp, 41 predicted proteins | sample 9134231 | NCBI WGS metagenome assembly JAEEGL01 (sample SAMN16246548, study PRJNA631951) | gut metagenome | biome: gut microbiome; feature: rumen; material: fiber-attached | host: Bos | place: Iran: Karaj | collected 2018-10 | reverse complement strand
GGCCCCTCCAGTGGAACGAAGTGTTCAGGGACAAGGTGATCTCCGGGTTCGTGGTATAGCCGAGAGGCTTATGGTCGTTCTGGTCGACAATGACGTCGCCGTTGAGGTCGACGAAGACGCAGTCGCCGTACCTGAGCTCGATGTTCTGGTCAGGCATGGGAACTCCGTATTTCGCCTGATAGCGCTCCTCGGTGCCCGGCTGGTAGAACTCGAAGAGGTCATAGCCGAAGCGCTGGCCGACCGGAAGGCCGGTATGCTTCAGGTACTCGTACATGGGCTCGACCTCGAGCATTTCGATGACCTTGTTCCTGGCGAACGAGAAGTTCGGGGAGATGGAGTAGCGGAAGTCGCCCTTCCTGTCCTCCCAGTTGAGGGTGATCTCATAACCGTGGTTCTTCACGCGGCCCTCGTTGACATAACTGGAAGGGAGCGAGGTGACCGCAGACAGAGTGGAGGCGTTGGACACGAGGATGTGCTGGCGGTCCTCCCAGAAGACATCCACATAAGCGTGGAGACGGTCCCTGAAGAACGCGACGTCCATACCGAGGTTGACCTTGCTGGCGGTCTCCCAGGTGACGTTGGGATTGCCGGAGGTAAGCTCCTTGACGGCCTGCAGCCATCCGCCGCTGGTACCGAAGTTGGCGCCGCGGTTCTGCGGGTTCACGGTAGTGGACCCCCTGTAGAACTGCCATGCGCCGGGAAGATAAAGGAAGCGGGCACCGTTGGTGTTGTCGTTGCCGACAAGACCCCAGGAACCGCGGAATTTCAGGTAGCCGATGACCTTCTTGACGGGCTCCCACCAGGGTTCGCTGGACGGGATCCAGCCGAGGGAAACGGACGGGAACAAGCCGTAGCGTTTGCCGGGGGCGAAGTTCTCCGAGCCGTTGTAACCGATGTTGAAGTCAAGAAGGTACTTGGTGGCGTAGTCGTAGGTGATGCGGCCGACCAGTCCGACGTAACCCTTGGGGATGGACTGGTAGATGTTGCCGCTGGAGTCTCCGGGATAATAGGTCTTGCTCTGGTTGTAGAGGACCAGGCCGCCCAGGTTGTGCTCACCGAACTTGCGGGCATAGTCGAAGCTCGCTTCGGCGTACCAGTTGCGGCTTCCCCACTTGCTCTCGCCGTAGGGAGTCGGCCAGGTGACGCCTTCCTTGCGGAGGACTTCCTCGCCGTTCACGATGGTGGCGACATAGGTGACGCCGGTACCATAGCCGTTCTCGCGGTTCTTGCGGGCGGTGTACTCGGAGTTGTATGAGGCCTTGGTCTTGAAGGAAAGGCCCTTGGTGATGAACCCGAGGTCCAGCTTGTACTGGATGTCGAAGTTGAGGACGTTGGTGCTCTCGTTGACGTAGCCGAGGTTGTAGTAGTTGGAGAGGGCGTCGCGGTCATAGGGACCGACGATGTTCTCGTCCGCCACGATATGGCGGCCTTCAGCGTCGATACCGCTTCCGGCGTAGGGCGTGGCGCCCTGCAGGTAGCGGAAGAGGAAGCCTTCACCGCCGCCCATGGTGTTGCGGTCCTGCATGCGGCCGCCGAGGGTGATGGACAGCTGGCTGTGCTTGGAGACGTCGATGTCGAGGTTGGCGCGATAGTTCAGACGCTGATAGTCGAAAGTCTCGTTCTTGTTGTTGGAGAATGTCTTGAACAGTGAATTCTGGTTCAGGAAACCAGCGGAAACGAAGTAACGTACCCTCTCGGTACCGCCGTTGACGTTGACGTTGGCCTGCTCCTGCCATGCGGAATCGTTCATGATGTAACCGATCCAGTCCATGTTGGGGAAGGTGACGGGCATGTCGCCGGTACGGAAGTGCTCCATGACCTCCTGGGTGAAACGGATGCCGGTGCCGGCGTAAGGCGTGTAGTCTGCAATCTGCCTTGTACCGGGCCACTGGCTCATGGGAAGGGCGTCGGTGATGGCGGTGTAGTTCCACATCTGTCCATAAGTATAGGAGTCTGCGAAGTCGATGAACTTCGAGATTGTCTGGACTGCGGTATTGACGGAAGCGGTGACCGAGGCCTTTCCTTCCGTTCCGCGCTTGGTGGTGACGAGGATGACGCCGTTGGCGCCGCGCACGCCGAAGACGGCGGTGGCGGAGGCGTCCTTGAGCACCGAGATGCTCTCGATCTCGTTGGCATCGAGCTGCGAGAAGGAACGCTCCACTCCGTCGACCAGCACCAGAGGCTCAGCGCTGTTGAGGGAGCCGGTACCGCGGATGCGGATGACCGGTTCATCGGCACCGGGCATACCGGATGCCTGGACGGCGGAAACGCCGGGGAGATTGCCCTGGAGGGCATTCGCGACGTTCGCGACAGGGGCCTTGAGAAGGCCTTCGCCGCTGACGGCGGACACCGCACCGGTGATGGTGACCTTCTTCTGCTGGCCGTACGCGATGACCACGGCCTCGTCAAGTGCCCTGGAGTCGGGTTCCATCGTGACGGTGATGTTCTGCCCGGTGACCTGGACGACCTGCGTCGAATATCCTATGCAGGAAATCTCGAGCGAGGAGCCCCTGGGAACTGAAGGAAGGACAAAGTTTCCGTCCATGTCGGTGACCGTTCCGGTCGTGGTCCCTTGTATGACCACTCCGGCACCGATCAAACCTTCTCCCAGCTCATCCAGGACCCTGCCCTGTACGCGCAGGTTCTGGGCGAAAGATTGTCCGGGCAGGAGGAGCAGAAGCGCCAGGAGTCCGAACAAATGAGATAGTTTTCTCCTTTTCATCTTTTTAGGATTAGTTGGTTGGTTGAAAAATGTTGGTTGTGTATTGTGTAATAATAATGTCGTTATTCCAGCATAATAAACGTCCAGCGGGATCCGGTCAGTGAACTGACGCCGGCTCGGAAAACACTGGACGATTTGTGGCTAAAAAAACAGTCTTCCATAGCTTGAATTTTGGATTCTTGCGAAGTTAAGAAAAAGTTTTATATTTGTAATGATTATCCATTAAACTTCTACACTATGGCAGATCTGAAAGGAACAAAAACCGAACGCAACCTGCAGGAGGCGTTCGCCGGCGAGTCGATGGCCCGCAACAAATACACTTACTATGCATCCAAGGCGAAGAAGGACGGATTTGTGCAGATAGCCGCCCTCTTCGAGGAGACGGCCGCCAACGAGAAGGAGCATGCCAAGATTTGGTTCAAGTACCTGCACGGCGGCTCCGTGCCCGGAACCGTCGAGAACCTGAACGATGCCGCCGACGGAGAGAACTTCGAGTGGACTGACATGTACGCCAGGATGGCACAGGAGGCAAGGGAAGAAGGATTCGACGAGATCGCTGCCAAGTTCGAGATGGTGGGCGCCATCGAGAAGCATCATGAGGAACGCTACCGCAGGCTCCTTAAGAACATCGAGGACAAGAAGGTCTTCTCGAAGGACGGAGACGCCATCTGGCAGTGTTCCAACTGCGGACACATCGTCATCGGCCCCGCCGCTCCTGAGGTGTGCCCTGTCTGCGACCATCCTCAGAGCTATTTCCAGATACTGGCTGAGAACTATTGACGGTTTTGGCATAGTGGCACTGGAGGACCTCCGACGAGGTGCCGTGCCAGTTGTGCATGCCGCCGCCGAGGCAGTTGCGCCACTGCTTGCAGCTGGCGCAACTGCCTGTGCGCGCCCAGCTGCGGTCGCGGAAGGCCTGGAAACGTCCGTTCCAGACCTGCCATAGGTCATCAGTGTAAATGCTGCCTTGCGAAAAGCGGTCCCTGTCTATGTTAGGGCAGGCGCAGATGCGTCCGTCGACAAGCACGGACGCGATGTTCACGCCGGCATGACAGAAATACCGCACGTCGCGCACCTTTTCCTCATAGCGTCCAAGATATCCTTCGCAGGAGAAAGTGACCCGCATCGGGCCGCCTTCTTCACGTTTGTTCCTTATGAACTCCATAAGCCTGACGAACTCAGCGTCAGTAAGTTGCATGTCAGGGTCATTCGCAGCGCGGCCGATGGGAATGACGGTGAAAAGACGCCATTGCTTCAGGCCCAGGCCAGACAGCACACCGTATATCTCCTGCAGTTCGGAGATATTGCGCCGGTTGACGCAAGTGACGACGTCGGCATTGAGGCGGGGGTCCCTCGCGAAGGCGGCTATGGCCCCCAGCGCCCTCCTGTAGCTTCCGGGCATGCCCCGCATCCAGTCGTGCGAAGCCTCCAGGCCGTCCAGGCTTACAGTGACTGCTCCCATGCCGGCGTCCATCAGCCTGAGGTGCATGGCATCGTCGTAGAGCCAGCCGTTCGAGACCATGCCCCAGAGGAATCCCCTTCCACGAAGCTCCCGGCCGATCTCCAGTATGTCGGGACGCAGGAGCGGCTCCCCACCCGTCAGGACGATGGCGAAATCCTTCGCCCGCTCCTTACCGGGAATGGTATCCAGTGCACCAAGGAAATCCCCGAGCGGCATGTCCTTCTCACGGCTCTGCACGGAACAGTCGCTGCCGCAATGGCGGCAGTGGAAGTTGCACCTGGTGGTGCACTCCCAGAAAAGGTAGTTGAGTTCATGTACCTTTGTTTCATTGTCCCGGAAAAGCCGGAAAAGAAATGGATTCACAGGCGCTTGTTTTTACAAATATAACTCGCTTTCGGCGGGAATCCTGCTCACGGGGCGCTTTTTTTCTTCAATGACGCAGGATATCTGCTCCCGTTGAGTTATAAATGCAGAATTCCTCTATCTTTGCAATATGAAGTGGCTTCATCATCTGCTCAAGGGCTTCTCCCTCACCGGGGCCCTGTTCGTATTCCAGGCGTGCTACGGCATGCCCGAGCCTCCCCTGTATGAAGAAGGCGGCGAGGCTCCGATGTCCTTCTCGCTTGTCTCGCGCAGCACCGGAGCCCCTCTCGAAGGCATCCATATCAAGGGCAGCGCATATTCCACCCAGCACGGGATGCTCGACCTTGGCGTCACCGACGCCAACGGCAGATGCCAGGTGAGAATCCCCTACAAAAGGAACATCGAAGGACCGTACGTAGTCTTTGAAGACCCTCAGGGACAATATATTGTCAAGGACACCACCCTCGCTGACCTTCGCGAGCGCGATATCACCGTCAGGCTGGATCCCACTTTATGAGAGCACGTGCGTACATAGCCGCAGCGGTCTTATTGGCCGCCGCCATCTCCGTTTCCGCACAGGAGAAGGACACTTCCTCCGATACGAAGTATTCCGTCGAAATCGGGACGGGACTCCAGCCTCTCCACACGAACCTCGCCAATGGCTGGAGCTACAAGAAGGAACTGGCGGAAACAGGTCAGGGGATTGACTCCAAGGGCTCCTTCTGCCCCGTCGCCGACCTGACTGCCGTCATCCGTACCCGCCCGAGAACGGAGTTCACGCTTTCAGCCGGCGTTTCCTGGTATCATCACAGGGTCACCCAATACTCCATTTTCGGGACCGATCCCGAAGGCAAGCCGAGGTACAACCTCAAAGACGGTACGCCGGGCGGCTGGAAGGACTCCAGCCCTGTCTTTTCATTAACTTTCCAGTGGCGGCATATATGGAATCCCGACAATGCCTTCAAGGTCTATTCCGGACTCGGCGCAGGGATCGTTTTCTCAAAATACGAGCAGCCGCTTCCGGCGCCTTCCCTGACTCCCGCTGCTTTCCGATACGGAGGAAAGCATTTCTACGGGTTCGCGGAGATTACCGTCGGAACCCTGGCGACGTTCATCCACGGAGGCTTGGGCTGGCAGTTCTAGAGAAGGCTGACGGGAAGGCCGTAGCTGTTCTTGATCTCGTTCATGACGAATTGGCTCTGGACTGAGCCCAGGCTCTCGATGGTTCCGAGAGTATTTATCAGGAAATCATTGTAATACTGCATGTCCGGCGCATAGATTTTCAGCAGGAAATCAAAGTCGCCGGAAATATTGTAGCATTCCGCGACCTCGGGGATGTCCTGGACGCGGGTTATGAAATCGTTCGCTATGTCGCGGCCCATGCGGCGCAGGCGGACGCTGCAGTAGACTATGAAGCCGCGGCCGAGGCGTGAAGGATTGAGAACAGCGGTGTAACGCTGGATATAGCCTTCGAACTCCAGGCGACGCATGCGGTCGAAGACCGGCGTGGTGGAAAGGTGGACCTTGAGGGCGAGGTCCTTGACCGTGATGCGGCCGTTTTCCTGGAGGGCCTTGAGGATCTGGATGTCGGTTTTGTCGAGTTTCGAAGTCATGGCGTAGGGGATTATTCTGCAAGGGGGTACCTGTCGGATGCCCGCATATATGTATTTTCTGCAAATATATCATATTTTAGATGAAAACACCTAATTTAAGCAGTTTTCTTGTTCGTTTTTTCCACGCCATCTAACTTTGCATTCGGAAAACAAATAAAAACGAACATACCATGAGTACACGTAAACTTCACTTCGAAACCCTCCAGCTCCACGTCGGACAGGAAAAGGCAGACCCCGCATCAGATGCACGCGCAGTCCCCATCTACCAGACCAGTTCCTATGTATTCCATAATTCCGAACACGCGGCCGCGCGCTTCGGCCTCTCTGATCCCGGCAACATCTACAGCCGCCTGACGAACACCACCCAGGATGTCTTCGAACAGCGCATAGCCGCTCTCGAAGGCGGCGTCGGCGCCCTGGCCGTAGCCTCGGGCGCAGCCGCCATCACTTACTCCATCCTCAACATTACCCGCGCGGGCGACCACATCGTTTCCTCCAAAAATATCTACGGAGGTACGTACGACCTGCTGCAGCACACGCTGGTGCCATATGGCATCACCACCACCTTCGTCGACCCGGCCGACCTGTCCAATTTCGAGAAGGCGATCCGCCCCGAAACCAAGGCTATCTTCATCGAGAGCTTCGGCAATCCCAATTCCAATCTCATTGACATAGAAGCGATTGCAGCCATAGCGCATTCGCACGGGATTCCCCTCATCATAGACAACACCTTTGCAACCCCTTACCTCCTTCGTCCTATCGAATACGGAGCTGACATCGTAGTGCATTCCGCCACCAAGTTCATCGGCGGCCACGGCACGACCATCGGCGGAGTCATAGTCGATTCCGGCAGATTCGACTGGAAGGCCTCGGGCAAATTCCCCCAGTTCACCGAGCCTGACTACAGCTACCACGGCATCGTGTTCGCCGATGCTGTCGGCGCCGCGGCATACATCACCCGCGCCAGGGCAATCCTGCTGAGGGACACCGGTTCCACGCTCTCCCCCGTCAGCTGCTTCATCTTCCTGCAGGGACTCGAGACGCTGTCGCTGCGCGTCGAGCGTCACGTGTCCAACGCGCTGAAAGTCGTGGACTTCCTCTCGAAGCATCCGAAGGTAGCCAAGGTCAACCATCCTTCACTCCCCTCCCATCCCGACCACGAGCGCTACCTGCATTATTTCCCCAACGGCGGCGGATCCATTTTCACCTTCGAGATCAAGGGCGGCAAGGAAGAGGCTTTCCGCTTCATCGACTCCCTGGAGATATTCTCGCTGCTGGCCAATGTCGCTGACGTCAAATCGCTTGTCATCCATCCCGCAACGACCACGCATTCGCAGCTCACCGAGGCCGAACTGGCCGACCAGGGCATCTACCAGAGCACCATCCGCCTCTCCATCGGCACCGAGCACATCGACGACCTCATCGCCGACCTCGACCAGGCCCTCGCCAAGGCGTAACCCCTTCGCCATATCATTCTCCCCGCATCCATCTTTCTCCCGTATCCTTCCACCTCCGGTCGAAGGATACGGCTGTTTTCAGCGTTTTCCTTGACATCCTTCGACCGCGGGTCGAAGGATAACGCACTTTCAGGCATAAACGCCCGCTTCCTTCGACCTAAGGTAGAAGGATAAAAGGGTGAGGAGAGAAGCGGGAGGTCAAATGAGGGTGACGGAGCGGCCGGAGAGGTAGCGGGAGAGAAGGTCGGCGGTGCGGAGCTTGACGAAGCAGATGGGGGTGCCGTCGGTACAGGCGAACCATTCACCTTCGGCCACTGAACGGTCCATTACGAGGTGAATACGTGGAACGGAAGGAGCCGAGGAGGAGAAGGAAGGAAGAATGGCGCTGAGGATGGTGGTCGCACCGACTTCTACGCCGGTGAGCTCCCAGAGTTTGTCAGCGGGAGCGAAGGAGACGCGCGGAATGCCAAGGGCGCTACAGAATTCCCTGGTAATGAACGGTTTGTCGTCAGTGGTCACATATAGATAGAATTCCGTCTGCTGGCGGTTGCAGAGGAAAAGGGTCTTGACGACATCTATCCCGATACTGGCGGAAATGTACCGACAGTCCTCCATGGTGAGGCCGGGGTCGGTATCAACCCGGCCGAAAGGGATGCCGAGAGCCGAGAAAGCCCCATAAACCGACCTTTGCAACTCTGTCGTGAAGACTGCCGGCGGAGCCGTCATAATTTCGCTTACCTTGAACATATCGTATCTCTTAAAAGATTCCTGCATCAAAGATAACAAAACCCCGGCCCATTTGCCAAATATAAACACGGTCTCTGGCAAACGGAGGGAAAATGGAAAGGGGAAATAATGCATGAGGCTGGGAGATAGGCGAATAATTCGTATATTTGAGGGAAACTATAACCAAGCCCGGATATGAATACAATCGACGAAATCATACGCTTCAACCGCGGATACGTGGAAGCTAAGGCCTATGAGCCGCACCTGACTGACAAGTATCCCGACCGCAGACTGGCGGTGCTGAGCTGCATGGACACCCGGCTCTCGGTCCTCCTCCAGGAGGCCCTGGGCCTGAAGAACGGCGATGCGAAGATCATAAAGAACGCCGGAGCCGTCATCCCGACGCCTTGGGACTCCGCGATGCGGAGCCTGGTCGTCGCCGTCTACGAGCTCGGTGTCGAAGAAATCATGGTCGTCGCACATTCGGGCTGCGGTGCATGCCACATGAGTTTCTCACATTTCAAGGAAGGTATGCTGGAGAAAGGCGTCCCGGAGGAGAACCTCGTGCGCGATGACGTCAACCTTGATGAATGGCTTGAGGGCTTCCATGACCCGGAAGCCTCCGTACGCAATACAGTTGCCGGCATCAAGGGCCATCCCCTGATGCCGGCCGGCATAGTCGTCCGCGGCTTCATAATGGATTCCGCCACAGGCGCCCTCACGGAAATCTCCTGAAAGGGACTATCTCTTTATGAACTCGACGCGGCGGTTCTGGGCGCGGCCTGCATCGGTGCCGTTGTCGGCAACGGGCTCATGTGAGCCCTTCCCGACAGGGCGAAGGTTGAACGGGTCCACCCCCTGCTCCTCAAGGGCCTTGACGACCGCCTCGGCACGCTGCTGGCTGAGGGGGTCGTTGACAGCGTCGGAGCCCTGGTTGTCGGTGTGTCCCTGTACCTCGAAGCGTGCGGAAGGATTGGCCTTCATATACTCGGCCACCCTGATGATCTCCTCCATGGACTCAGGCTTCAGCGCAGCCTTGCCCGTCTCGAACAAAATATTGTTGGTCACGAATTTACCGGTCTCGGCAATGGCTTTCTCGACAGCTGCGGCAGCCTCGGAAAGCTTTGATTCGATATCGGTGGCATTCCTGTCATAAAGGTCGACCGCACCCTGGGCTATGACCACGTTCCTGACGTAGGTAGGACGCACATCCGAATGGCCCGACCACAACGTCAGCCACCCTGCACCGGCCTTGGCGTTCGGGACATTGATGACACGCTTGCCGTCCACATAGAACTTGATGGCGCGCTCGTTGAACGACAGCGCGAAATGGTGCCAGCGGGCGTCGTTAATGACGCAGACGTCAGTGGCGGTGGAAGACCCTTCCTTGTGGGTAAAATCCTCCGCCGTGGGACGGACATAGTCGCAATTGATGGTCTGCCTATCGTTGGCCATGTGATAATAGATGGTAAACAACTCCCTGTCACGGTCCTCGTTCTCGTTCATGATGTCCAGCTCGATGCTTGGCGCTCCATTCTTGGGGCGGTCGTCATAGAGCATGTCATATTCGACGGTAAAGACATTTCCAAGATAGTTCCTGATGCCTCCTTTGACAAGCGGGGTGATCCAGCCGTCTCCGTCTATGAGGGCGATGCATTTCTGACCGTTTATGGTTGCGATTTCGGCATTGCCGCGGACCAGGTCCCACTTGCTGGGAAACTCGCCCACCTGTTCGCCTTCCATGTCATCCTCGAACATTATGACACTTCCACGGACGAAATCACTCTTGACATCCTGGGTGTCGAGAATGGCGGCATCCCCGGCAGCTTCACCGGCGGCATTTCCGGCCGTCTTGCTGTCGGTCTTTTTGCCGGAGGCCTTGTCTATGGCGTTATTTACGGCGTTCTCGACCTTTTCGCTGACCTTGTTCTCGACGGCATTCTTGGCGCGCTCGCCGAGGTTTCGCAATATGCTCTGGCCGCTGGCAATCCCGCACAGCAGCAAAAGACCCGTCATGAGCAAAACAATCTTCTTCATACTTTCAATTCTTATGTTTATGATTTGTAAAGTTCACAATCTTTGCGCCTTTAAACACCACCCCAAAGGGTGGAATTGCCCACACTTCAGTGTAGAAGACAATCCGGATGGGGAAAAAAGAGTATATTTACGATATGAACAGATTCATACCATTCCTGCTTGTCGCCGTGCCGGCCGTGTTTTCATTCCAACCCACTGCATCTGCATATTCCGACCATAGGGGGTGGAATGTAGATTCTCTGGAAACCGTCGTATCATCCTGGACTCCGGAAAGGATTTCCGCCGCATCTGACAGTGAACTCACCAGGCTGGTATTGGACTGGGAGGGTCTCATGGAGGGTTTCCTTCAAATCAACGGGCTCAAAAGTGAGTATTATGCCAGGAAAGTGCTTGCAATGGGACGTGAAAGGCACTGGGATTCCGCCGTAAGGAAATCGGCCAGGATCATTGGGCAGCACTTCTGGGCCAAGGAGCAATACGACAGCGCGGCATTCTACTTCAAGACCGCGCTGGAGGCACTTGCCAGGATGGATGCCGGTTCAACGTCGCCGACAAACCCGGAAGGCTATTCCAAGGAGGAGATCGATGATGGTTATTCTTCCCTTTACGGGGCCCTCGGCAATCTCTACAACATGATGGACTCGATTGACATCGCCTTTGCATACTACACCAAGGCGGGCGAGATTTTCGACCGCTATGGCTGGAATGAGAGCAATGCCGTACTGCATTACAATATGGGCGAGACATGGCTCGACCAGGGTGATTTCAGCAAGGCACGCGAGTGTTACGAGGCTGCCCTCCGCTACGGGCGCCAGGCCGGAGACTCGCTGTGGATCGCCACCCCTCTCAAAGGACTTGGCGCCTTGTATCTGGAGCAGGGCCGCACCCGCAAAGGGCTGCGCTGCCTCGAAGAGGCGGACAGGTATTTCTCCATCCACGAGGACCAGGAGTTCCGTGCACGGCTCGAGACACTTGACTTCATGGGGCAGATACTGCGCGGACAGCGCAGGCAACTCAGATTTATAATATCGATACTGGTGCTTGCCCTTCTGCTGCTGGCAGCGTACCTGATGGCCGCAAGGAAACTGCATCTTTCCAGGAAGGAAGGCAAGGAAACGGGAGAAGTGCTGGAGGAAGCGATTGCAGAGATCGGACATGCGAAAGATTCCCCGAAACTGACCGGAAGGGAACTGGAGATAATGAAACTCTTCGCTCAAGGAATGACCGGGCCACAGATAGCGGAAAAGGTCTTCCTGAGTCCCGAGACGGTCAAATGGTACCGGAAGAAACTGCTGGTGAAATTCGATGCGGCAAACACTCCGGAACTGATATCCAAGGCGAAGGACGCCGGTCTGATCTGATCCTGTATTTCCGCAATCCGGAAATAAAAGCTATCTTTATTGCATCGTAGATAAATCCGGAAATGCAGGAAAGGATCATAGACAGCCCTGAACGGATGATAGATGTCATCCGGAAGTATGGTATAATACCGTTCTTCCGGAGCGGAGTGCCCGGATGGTCCGTCGAAGAGATGACGGCACCGGGCTGCTGGTTCACCGACGAGGAGGATGGCGGGACGCTGGGACCGTGGGACTGGAAGATCGAAGCCGTCCGCGAGGGGGACATAGCCTACGGCAAGTTCCTCGGCGGTAAAGCCGCCTTCGCGACCTTCGAATGGTACCGCGAACTGATGAACTGGAGGCGGAGCATACCGAAATACAGGATGGCCCTCGGGGAGCGTTACAAGGCATCAACGAACAGCGAAAAACTTATGAAGTTCCTCTCCCCCATTGCCCTTGGAGCCATCAGGGAGGCCGGAGCCCTTGAAGCTAAAGAACTGAGGATGAAGTGCTCGGAGGCAGTCACCCCGGAGCTCCTTAGTACGATGGGAGAAAAATACAAACCCCTTCTTTCGCCAGGTGTCAAGAAGGGAATAATGGACAGTGTGGTCCAGTTCCTTCAGATGGGAACATGGACTGTCATCGGGGACATCCAGCGGGTATACCGCGGTCCGGACCTCCACTACAACGGCTGGCAGAGGGCTTCGAACACCACGCCCGACGAACTGTTCGGGACGGCGGCGGAGGAGGCGGCGGGGCCGGCCTGGGCCAGGCGCTTCGCGCAGGCCACGGCCGCGCCGCAGAAACCAAGCCGCTCCCCGGAAGAATCCCGGGAGCGGCTCATATCCCACGTCGCAGGACTTTTCCCGTCCGCAGACCGGAAAGTCCTGCTGAAAATCTTCTGACCTACCTCTCCGGTATCTGTCCGCGCAGTATGCCGCGGATAAAGCGCTTGACCACAGCGTGCGCAGGCTGGGGCATGGAACCATGGTCATAGCCGTCGAATTCGTACAGATAGACATCCTCGTTGCCGTTCAGCTTCATCATGCGCCAGAAATACGCCTGCTCCTCGTAACGGCCATAAAGCTCCAGTTCACGGTCGCCGGAAAGGACTAGCATAGGCATAGGGAGCTTGCGGACGTGATAGAGAGGGCCGGTAGCATCGAGCCTCGGCTCGAGCGGACCGATGCCGTCAAGCTTGCGGACATTGTAGTGCGTGAAGACCTGCGCGCTGTAAGGGAACGCCCCGGCGATCCTGTCGGCATCTATGCCGTATTTCTCCAGCCAGTGTTTGTCCAGCACGACCATGTCGGTCAGATAGCCTCCGGCGGAATGCCCTGCGACGAATATCTTGTCAGGGCTGCCTCCACGGGCCGCGACCTCGCGGAACGCCCAGGCGACAGCAGCTGCCGCGTCATCGATGCACTCCTGCACCGTAGCCTTTGGCAGCAAGCGGTAGTTCACCCCGATGATGCCCAGACCGGAGTCCTTGAGTCCCGCCGGAATCTCCTTGCTTCCGCCCTCGAGGCCACCTCCGTGGAACCAGACTACCGTAGGAAAATCCTGAAGGTCAGAAGGATAATAGAAATCCAGCGTACAGCGTTCACGGGCATAGTCATCAGCATCCTGATGGTAGGGAATGTCCTTTTCAATCTTGTATTCACCCCTGTAGCCCTGGGCGAAAGCGACGGCAGCCGTCATCAGGCAGCATGCCGCCAGAAAAAACCTTTTCATATATCAAGTCAATTGGTCATTCATTCCTCGGTGACGCAGAAGTCCAGGGCGGCGCGGATCGCGGACTTGTCCAGCTTCTGGCCGATGAAAACGAGCTTCTGCATCCTGTCGCCATACTCCGGGTCCCAGTCGCGGCGGAGCGTAGCATCGGTCTCCAGCTGTCTCTCAAGCTCATCCTCGGGCATCGTGGCATACCACTTGCCGGCGTTGCGCAGCGAGATCTGGCTGCCTGCCTGCTCGAAGAGGTAGCAGTTGTCAGGTTCGACCGAGAACCAGCAGAGACCCTTGGCACGTATGATGCCGACAGGCCAATGCTTGGCAACAAAGTTGTCGAACTTATTGATGTCAAAGGGTTTGCGCTGATAATACACATAAGTGCCGATACCGTATTCCTCTGCCTCTCCTTCATCGTCATGATGATGGTGATGGTGGTGATGGCCGTCGTGATCATCGTGGTCGTGATCGTGGTCATGATCGTCATCGTCGTCATCATCGTCGTCGTCCACCGGGGCCTCCACCGCGCTGATCCACGCCGCCGAAGCGGAAACGGAGTCATAGTTGAAGAGCCTGGTGTCGAGGATTTCCTCCAGTTCGACACCGCCCCAGTCGCACTCCACCAGCTTCGCCTTCGGTTGAAGGGCGCGGATGATCTCCCGGACCTTGCCAAGCTCGTCCGCAGAGACCTCGGAGGCCTTGTTCAGGAGAACGATATTGCAGAACTCCACCTGCTGGATGACCAGGTTCTCGATGTCGTCCTCGTCCAGATTGCCCCTGAGGAGATCCTTGGCGCAGGCGAACTCGTCCCGCATGCGCAGGACATCCACCACCGTGACGATGCAGTCGAGCCTCGGGATGCCTCCCTCTACGTACTCCGGTCCCATGTACGGGATGGAGCAGATGGTACGTGCGATGGGCTCGGGCTCGCAGATGCCGCTCGCCTCGATGACTATATAGTCGAACTTGTCCATCCCGATGATGTCGCGGAGCTGCTCCACCAGGTCCATCTTGAGCGTACAGCAGATGCAGCCGTTCTGGAGGGCGACGAGGCTGTCGTCCTTCTGCCCGACCACCCCGCCCTGCTCGATTAGGTCGGCGTCGATGTTCACTTCGCCTATGTCATTGACTATGACGGCGAACCTTATCCCTTTCCTGTTTGAGAGTATCCTGTTGACCAAAGTGGTCTTTCCGCTGCCCAGGTAGCCTGTCAGCAGCAATACTGGTGTCTCTTTCATATTCATTCCTCCATATTGTCAGCACAAAGATACTCCCAACTTTCCGTGTTTGCAAAGTTTGGGGCCATTTAGTATATTTGTATGCTTATCAGTTTCAGGATTGGATATGTTCATCGTTTTCTTTGCGGCGATCCTGCCGGCCATAGTGCTCATCGTGCACATTTACAACAGGGACAAGTGGCAGAAGGAACCGCCGAGGCAGCTTTTCAAGGCTTTCGTCTATGGAGTGGGGGCGGCCATGATCGTGCTCCTGCTGCCTGCGTTCGGCCTGGTATCGAACACTCCCGGCACGGACATCAGCGCGCAGATCGGCAATGCCTTCCGTACCGCAGCTATCCCTGAGGAGATGGCCAAGCTTTTCATGCTCTGGCTGTTCCTCCGCAAGTGCAAGGAGTTCGACGAGCACATGGACGCAGTGGTGTATGCCGTCTGCGTGGGCATGGGCTTCGCGGCCACGGAGAACATCCTCTATCTCTTCAGCAACCTCAACCACTGGCTGTCCACGGGCATAATGCGCGCGCTCATTTCCGTTCCTGCACACTATTTCTTCGCCATCATAATGGGATACTACTATTCCCTGGCGCATTTCCGCATTGGAAAGAGCAAAACCTTGGACGCGCTGTCCGCCCTGCTGATACCGATCATAGCCCATGGCATCTTCGATGCGCTGCTTTTTGTAAGTGCCATGAACGAAAGCCTTGCCGGTGTCCTTACCATAGTGTTCATCATCGGCTTCTTCTTCCTCCGCAAATATGCCTCTTCAAGGATCGACAGGATCCTCGAGAGCGACAGGATATACATCACAAGGATATAAAACGAATCGATACGCTATGAAAACACTCTTTACAAGCGATTACTGCGAAGGCGCCCTTCCCCGCATAATGAAGCGTCTCCAGGAGACAAACATGGTCCAGACCGTCGGCTACGGCGAGGATGAGTACTGCGCTCAGGCGCGCGGACTCATCCGGAGCGCCTGCGGCTGCCCGGACGCCGACGTACACTTCCTGGTCGGCGGCACCCAGACCAACGCCACCGTCATTTCGTCCATACTGAAGCCCTACCAGGGTGTTCTGTGCGCCGAATCCGGACATATCAACGTACACGAAACGGGAGCTGTGGAGCATACCGGCCACAAATGCCTTGCACTTCCCTCTCCCGACGGCAAGATCACCGCAGAGCAGATACGCGAGGCAGTGGACGGGCATTTCAGCAATGCCACCCACGAGCACATGGTCATGCCCGGCATGGTATATATCTCCTTTTCCACGGAGTCCGGCACCATCTACAGCCGCAGTGAACTGACCGCCATCAGCGAGATCTGCCGAGGTTATGACATCCCCTTGTTCATCGACGGGGCCAGGCTGGGCTACGGCATGGCCGCGAGTGAGATTGTATACGGCGATGACGCGCTGACACTCAAGGACTTTGCAAGGCTGGCCGACGTCTTCTACATCGGCGGTACCAAGCAGGGAGCCCTCTTCGGCGAGGCAGTGGTCATAACAAACGACGCCCTGAAGGCGGACTTCCGCTACTGCATCAAGCAGGGCGGCGGCATGCTTGCCAAGGGCAGGCTGCTGGGCATCCAGTTCGCCACCCTCTTCGAGGACGGCCTGTACCTGGACGCCGCGCGCCGCGCCGTCAGCCAGGCCGCCCGTATCCGGAAAGCCTTCGAGTACAAGCGCATCGGCTTCCTCGTGGACAGTCCCACCAACCAGGTATTCCCCATCCTGACGGAGGCCCAGGCCGAGGAATTGGACAAGGATTTCGGCTTCGAGGTATGGAAGAAACTCCCGGACGGCAGCATCGGCGTCAGGTTCTGTACCAGCTGGGCCACCCCGGACGCAAACGTGAACCTATTGGTAAGTGCCATCAACAAACTCTGACAGAATGAGACGGACAGCCCTTCTCGCCATCCTTCTCCTGGCCGGCATAGCCGCAGCCGCCCAGGATTACACGAAATACGTTAACCCATTCGTCGGTACCGATTTCCACGGCCACACATTCCCAGGCGCCGCCTGGCCGTTCGGCATGGTCCAGCTGAGTCCCGACACCAGGCCGATGCCGGGCAACTGGGACGGCTGTTCCGGTTACCATTATTCGGACGAATACATCTACGGCTTCAGCCACACGCATCTCAGCGGCACAGGCTGCGACGACCTCTGCGACATCCTCTTCGTGCCTGTAAGGGACTACGACGGAAGCATGGACAAGGAGCGTTACCGCTCGCATTTCAGCCACGCGCAAGAGAAGGCGGAGCCAGGGTACTACGAGGTATACCTCGAAGACCCCGGAGTGACAGCCTCTCTCACCGTCGGGCGCAGAAGCGGCCAGCATAGGTACAAGTTTGCGAAAGGTGCTGAACCCCAGATAATCATAGACCTTGAACATCGTGACTACCTGCTTGAATCGGACATACGGAAGACCGGAGCGGCGACCGTCTCAGGCTTCCGCAAGTCCAAGAGCTGGGCGGACGGACAGGATGTCTATTTCTGGGCCGAATTCAGCGAGCCGGTCGAGTCCATCCGCACTTTCAGCAAAGAGGACGGCACGCACAAAGGTGCACACATCTATTTCAAGCGGAGCAAGTCAAACACCATCTATGTACGCGTCGGCATTTCCTCCGTCTCCACCGAGAATGCGAGGCAGAACCTCGAGGCCGACATAGCGGCCACGGCTGGCAACGGAAGCTTCGCGAAAAGCTTCGACAAGGCCCGCGCCGCTGCGAAGGAAGCCTGGAACGGCTTCCTGTCGCAGATCGCGGTAAGCGGCGGGACGGAGGAGCAGATGCGCAACTTCTACACCGCCCTCTACCATACCGCCATCCACCCCTCGCTTTACTCGGACGTCAACGGCGAATATCGTGGAATGGACCGTCAAGTCCACCGCGCGGAAGGGTTCGAACGCTATACCGTTTTCTCCATCTGGGACACCTTCAGGGCCCTGCATCCGCTCTTCTGCCTGATAGAGCGGGAGCGCACGGCGGATTTCCTGAAGTCCTTCCAGTCCGTCTACGACGAATGCGGAAAGCTTCCAATCTGGGAACTCCACGGTTACGAAACCAACTGCATGATAGGCTACAACTCCGTATCGGTCATAGCCGACGCCCTCTCGAAAGGCATCGGAGGCGTGGATTACAATGCCCTTCTGGAGGCGATGGTCGCTTCATCGAAGAAGCACGAATACGGCCTGGACAGTTTCTATGAAGACAGGGCGGTGATAGCCGACAAGGAGCACGAGTCCGTGTCCAAGACGCTGGAGTACGCCTACGACGCCTGGTGCGTGGCGAAAACGGCCGGAGCCCTCGGAAATGAAGGGACTAGGGACGAGTACCTCGGTTACGCATCCTATTGGCGCAATATCTTCGACCCTTCCACGGGATTCATGAGACCAAGGCTGAACGGCCGCTGGCTCACGCCCTTCAATCCCCGCGAGGTCAACAACCATTTCACCGAGGCCAACAGCTGGCAGTACAGTTTCTTCGTGCCTCAGGACATAGCCGGACACATGGCAGCACTGGGCGGAGAGGAAGGCTATGCTGCCAAGCTCGACGCCCTCTTCGATGCTCCGGAGGAAACTGCCGGCCGCACCCAGGCCGACATCACCGGCCAGATCGGGCAGTACGCCCATGGCAACGAGCCGAGCCATCACATCCCTTACCTCTACAATTACGCCGGCAAGCCCTGGAAGACGCAGGAGCGTGTCCGTCAGATACTTGCGACATTATACACCTCCGCACCCGACGGCCTTTGCGGCAACGAGGACTGCGGACAGATGTCCGCCTGGTACGTCCTGTCCGCACTCGGCCTGTACAATGTCTGTCCTGGTCAGAACGAGATCTGCCTGAGTTCTCCCATCTTCCGCAAGGCGGAGATCCGTATCGGAGACGGAAAGGTGTTCACCATCACTGCCGACCATCCGGAAAAAGCATACATCTCTTCCGCCAGACTGAACGGAGCATCCTATACGAGGTCATACGTCGACGCCGGTGCCATCCTTGACGGAGGGCAGCTGGATTACATGTTATCTGACACTCCGTCAGGGGTTTTCGGAACATCCGATGCCGACAGGCCGCACAGCGGGCTCGCCTCCGGCGTCCTCCCCTCCCCGGCCTTCGAGATGGAGAACGACATCTTCCTCGAGCCAGTGAGCGTAAGCATTTCCGGTGCGCCGGAGGGCAGCGAGATACTTTACCACATCTTCCCCGCTGGAAGCCAGGACACGGATTCCACCGAAGGTTTCGTGCCGTATGAAGGGCCATTCACCCTGAAGGAGAACTGCACCGTCCGCGCCTTCGTCCGCAAGGACGGACAGACCAGCGCGGTCACTTCCTGCACCGTCCACAAGATCCATAACGACATGAGGATCAAACTTGGAGCCCGTTACAACCGCCAGTACAACGCCGGCGGGGACGAAGGCCTTATCGACGGCTACAGGGGCACGACCAACTGGAGGACAGGCGGCTGGCAGGGTTATCAGGACACCGATTTCACAGCGGTGGTGGAATTGCTGGAACCGCGCATGCTCGAGGAGATAGGGGCTGGCTTCTGCCAGGACGCCCGCTCCTGGATATGGATGCCCCGCTATGTGGAGTTTTCGGTTTCCGACGACGGCGAGAGCTACGTGCCGGTCGGCCGCGTGGACAATACCGTAGACCCCCAGGACTACGTCATCCAGGTCCGTGACATGAGCGTAAAAGTCCCTGTATCAACCGGTCCGGTACGTTTCATCAAGGTCTTTGCCAAGAATTTCGGCACCATCCCCGAGTGGCATTCCGGAGCAGGAGGAGAAGGATTCATCTTCATCGACGAGATATGGGTCAAGGATGCTGAAGGGGCTTCAGGGCCCTTCCTCTTCATCGGCGACTCCATCACCGACGGCGGCTGGGGCAACAGCGGAGGTACTATGGCTCCTTCGTCGGAACGCAACCACACAGACTGGAACCATATCTACGGGCACAGCTACATGATGCTGTGCGCCAGCGACCTGCAATCCCGTTACCCCGAAGGAGAACTGGTTTTCTACAACCGCGGCATCAGCGGCGACACCGTCCCGGGGCTGCTGAAGCGCTGGGACGGGGATGCGCTTGCGCTGAATCCCGGCACGCTGACCCTGCTGGTCGGTATCAACGACGCCATGCAGAGGAGTTTCGACATAGAGGCCTGGGAAGCCGGATACAGGCAGCTGCTGGACCGGACCAGGAAGGCCCTTCCCAACTGCCGCATCGTGCTCTGCACTCCCTTCTTCGCCAAGGTGGGCGGCCACGGGCGGCGGCGTGACGCGGACACGGTTCTCGGGCGCGTACGCGCCGAGGCATCCGTCGTCCGCTCCCTGGCCGCCGAGTACGGCGCCACCCTTGTCCCCTTCGACGAACTCTTTGACGGCCTGGTCCCGGACGGTCCTTCCGAGACATACTGGATTTGGGACGGTATCCACCCCACCCCCGCAGGCCACCGACGCATGGCTGACCTTTGGGAATCCCTTGTTAAAAACTAACTCACTTGATATGAACCGATTGACTATGACCATCATCGCCGCGGCACTCCTGTCCGCAGGCGTGTGCCAGGCCCAAAACGGCCTGACCGTACAACCCTATGAGTGGAAGAGCGTACAGATCGTCGGAGGAGGTTTCTGCGACGGCATCGTCTTCCACCCCACCGCGCCGGGCGTGCGGTATGCGCGCACCGACATGGGCGGCGCTTACCGCTGGGATGCAGCCGCCCAGCGCTGGATGCCGCTGCTCGACTTCGTCAGCTACGCGGACAACAACCTCGTCGGCGTCGAGAGCATCGCCGTCGATCCCCTGGATCCCAAGACCGTGTACCTCGACTGCGGCACCTATACATCGTCGTCGAACGGAGCCATCTTCTATTCCCATGACGGAGGCCTGACCTTCGGCCGCACCGATGTCCCCTTCAAGATGGGCGGCAACGAGAACGGCCGTGGCAACGGCGAGCGCATGATGGTGGACCCCAACGACACCGACATTATTTACGTAGGCACACGCCAGGCCGGGCTCTGGATGAGCGACGACAAGGCAAGGAGCTTCCGCCGCGTCGACTCCTTCGACAAGGCCCTGGCCCCGTATCTGCCTGAGACCCTGCCGGATATGCCAATGGGCATGGGCATGATGCGCGGCCCGCAGGCGATGCAGAATCTGACTCCCGAGCAGCGGGAGCAGATGCAGCGCGCAATGGAAATCCGTCAGACCGTGGGCTGCGGCGTGGTGTTCGTCGTGTTCGACCCGGCCAGCGGAAAGCCGGGCCAGGGCTCGCAGACCATCTTCGTCGGCTACTCGCAGATGAACCGCGCCAACATGTTCGTCTCCCGTGACGGAGGAAAGTCTTGGAAAGCCATGGAAGGAGCCCCGCTCCAGTACATGCCCAACCACGCGGCCATTTCCTCCGACCGCTGCCTGTACGTGACCTATGGGACGAACCCGGGCCCCCAGACCATGAAGGACGGCGGCCTGTGGAAATATGACATCGCCAGGGACAAATGGACCGAGATCTCGCCAGACAAGCCGGGCGAGGACCGTCCGTTCGCTTATGTCGGCGTCAGCGTAGACGCCAGGAACCCCAAGCATATCGTCACCAGCACTTTCGGAAGGCCGATGTCCGGTGTCAATTCCGCCGAGGAAGTATTCCGTTCCACCGACGGGGGCAAGACCTGGAAGGCTGTCTTCGCCGAAGGCGGCAAGTATGACGAGGCCAAGGCCCCTTACATCATCAACACAGGCATCCACTGGCTCTTCGATGTGGAAATCGACCCCTGCAACGCAGACCATGCAATCTTCACCTGCGGATACGGCGGTTGGGAGACCTACAACCTTTCGGAGATGGACAAGGGCAGGCCGACTCTCTGGACCCCCATGGCAACCGGCATCGAGGAGACCGTTCCGCTCGAGCTTTACAGCCCCCGCGAGGGCGCCTGGCTCATCACCGGCATCGGCGACTACGGCGGCTTCACCCACCGCGACCTTGACAGGCCCGCGGCCGACTCGCACCACGATCCCCGTTTCGGCAACACCAACGGCGTGGCAGGTGCCGAGCTCAAACCCGAATTGGTAGTCCGCGTAGGGACCATCCACGGCGGATACAAGGGGAAGAACATCTCATACTCCCTGGACGGAGGCGATACCTGGCTGGAGCCGGAGAACGTCCCCGACCCGCAGGGCCGCAACGGCCATATAGCCGTCGGTTCCGACGGCAGGGTCTGGGTCTGGACCCCTGACCGCAAGCCGGTCTTCTACACCTCCGACTACGGCCGTACCTGGGCCGAATCCCAGGGCATCCCTCAAGGTCTGCGCGTCATTGCCGACAAGGTGAATCCCGATAAGTTCTACTCATTCGACATCACCTCCGGCCTGCTCTATACCAGCACCGACGGTGCGAAGACCTTCACCAGCGTGGATACGGGCATCAAAGCCGTGACCGGCCGTGACGGGCGCATCGCGAACCGCGGAGACAACCGCGGAGGACAGGACCGCGTCTACTCCGTGCCGGAGCGCGAGAACGATCTTTGGATAGCCGCCTTCGACGGCCTGTGGCACGCCGCTGACGGGGAGCACTTCTCACAGATGAGCCAGGTGCGCGAGATGCATGCCTTCGGACTCGGGGCCCCGGCGCCGGGCTCGGACTACCCTGCCCTTTATATGGTAGGTACGGTCAACGGCGTCCGCGGGTTCTTCCGCTCGGATGACAAAGCGCGCAGCTGGGTGCGCATCAACGACGACGCACACCAGTACGGACTGGTATTGCACATTACGGGAGATCCCAAGAAGTACGGACGCGTTTACGTGGGAACCCACGGCCGCGGCGCCCTCTACGCCGACCCGAAGTGAGCGCAGACCCGGCGGTAGCTGTCGATGTCGCCGATGTCGTATCGCCGCCCCGGCATCACCATCGCGTGCACAGGCACGCGTGTGCTGAGCCACGCGGCGAAACTGCCGGGCGCATCGACTCCGCAGCCCGCTGATATGCCTTCGGCGACGAGCCGGGCATCTTCACGCTTGTAATAATAGAATGGAGGACAACACCAGTGGGACTTCGGTTCCGCTGGTTTTTCTTCCATGCCCACTATCCGGTCGTCCTCGTCTACCTCCACGATGCCGCTCTTGTGCAGCCTCTTCTCTTCAGGTTCGTAATAACGCATTATGCAGGAAGTACCCTTGGCCTGAGCATAGCGGATGAACTCTACAAGGCTGAAATCCAGGATGTTGTCCCCGGCGATGACAAGGAGGTCGTCGTCCAGGCCAAGGCTGTCGACGGCGAACCGGATGTCGCGCACGGCGCCCAGGCGCGTCTCGTTGGTGGACGTTCCGTCGTCCACCACGGTGATGTGCGCGGCGCCCTGCCCGCGTCCGGAAGCCCATTCCCTGAAATGCCCGGCGAACTTGTGGTTGGAAATCACTACGAATCCGTCCACGAGACCTGATGAATCGATGTCGTCCACCAGCCAGTCGAGTATGGACTTGTCCCCTACCTTCAGCAGGGGCTTGGGGTAATTCTCCGTCAGGGGATAGAGGCGGGTGGCGTAGCCCGCAGCGAGGATGAGGCATTTCATAGGCTTGCTCCATCTGCCGAATGGCATATATATGCGCCGTAGCGGCCCCTCAGGGCCGGGAACTGAGCGAGGTATCCACGTTCCACCTTTTCCAGTATGGAATCCCTGTAGGCCGGGTCTATCAATGCCATGCAGCATCCCTTGAAGCCCGCTCCGCTGAAACGGCCGCCATAGATGCCGTCGGTATGCTCCATTATCTCGTACAGGGCCTTGAGCTCGGGCGAACCGGTCTCCCAGTTGTAGATGGACGAGCGGCCGGACTCGAAGCTGAGACGGCCGTACTCCACTAGGTCTCCCCTTCTCCAGGCTTCGGCGCCCCTGACGACACGGTCATATTCCGTATACCAGTGCTCGGCGCGCCTGCGCCAGGTCTCCGGGAGGCATTTGCCGAACTCGTCATATACCTCCTTGGGGACCTCACGCAGATGTGTCTCCGCGAACTTGCCGTACTCCATCCCGGCGAATGCCTTCAGCGCATAAGCCGCGCTGCGGCATTCGTCCACGCGCATGTTGAACTTCGAACCCGCAAGGGTACGTTCGACGCCACTGAAAAAGATGGCTATCTCGTAGGGAGCCATGCCGGCCGCGGTCGGGATGAGTTCGTAGCTGTCGTCGAGGGTATCGAGATAGAGCAGGTGGTCCTTGCGTGAATAAATCTCGCAGCTCTGGTCGAGTTTGCCGCAGCTTACCCCTACGTAGTTGTTCTCCGCACCCATAGCCATCGCAATCATTTCCCTGGGATCGGGAGAGATGCCGTTGACTTTGCACAAGGCGGACAGGAAGGCTATGGTGACGGCTGCCGACGAGGACAGGCCGCCTATGGGCAGGCTGCCCTCTATCACACCGCAGATGCCCGTGGAAAGGGTATAACGCTGTGAGAGCTCTATTGTCGCTCCGCGGAGATAATCCGCCCAGTCGGCCTGACGCTTTTCCGGTACGCCGCGGATATGGAACTGCGCCCGCTTGTCGAACTGGAGCGATGCCAGTTCGACCACTCCGTTGCGCTTGGGATGGTATGCCATGCTTATGCCCCTGTCGATCGCCAGGCCGGTGATTCTGCCGTGCTGGTGGTCGCTGTGGGCGCCGATGGGGCATATCCTGTAAGGACAGAAGGCCACGGCGTCGGGACTCTTCCTGTATATCTCTTCGAATTTCTCTACGCAGTTCATTTCAAGGGGTTCTTGTCAGATTTGTACCAGTCTATGAAGGCGGCGATGCCTTCGTGCAGCCGCACGTGCGGCTTGTAGCCGACCTCGCGCTCGAGCCGTGAGGTGTCGGCGTTGGTCTGGTAGACGTCCCCGGCCTGCATCGGAAGGAACACCTTCTCGGCGGGACGCCCCGCAGCCTGCTCTATCTCGGAAATGAAGTCCATGAGTCTCACGGGGTTGGAGCAGCCGATGTTGTAGATCCTGTAAGGAACGCCGTTGGGACACCGGTCCGCTGCAGGGACATGGTCCAGGGTGCGGATGGTGCCTTCCACGATATCATCGATGTAAGTGAAATCGCGTATCATGTCCCCTCCGTTGAAGACCTTGATGGGTTCGCCGCGGAAAATGGCTGAAGCGAAGAGCATCGGAGCCATGTCCGGACGTCCCCAGGGGCCGTAGACGGTGAAGAAGCGGAGACCTGTGCAGGGAATGCCGTAGAGCTTGGCGTATGCATGGGCCATCAGCTCGTTGGACTTCTTGGTGGCGGCATACAGGCTCACAGGGTTGTCCACCGGATCCTCCTCGGAATATGGGACCTTGGAGTTCAGGCCGTAGACCGAACTGGAGGAAGCGAAGACGAGATGCTTCACGGGATTGTGCCGGCAGGCTTCGAGTATGTTCATGAAACCCTCGAGGTTGCTCCTCAGATACGCATATGGATTGGTTATGGAATACCGGACCCCAGCCTGGGCGGCAAGGTTGACCACGGCATCGAAACGCTCCTGCTCGAAGAGCGCATCCAGGGACTCCTTGTCCACGATGTCCATTTCCAGGAAGCGCCTGCGCTCTCCGGTGCAGAACTCGGCGATGCGCCCGTGCTTGAGCCGGACATCGTAGTAGTCGTTGAGGTTGTCGATTCCGACCACTTCATCCCCGCGGCCGGCGAGCACCGACATCAGTTTCGAGCCTATGAATCCGGCGGCTCCAGTAACGAGTATCTTCATTTCCAAATAATTGCGATGTGATTATTTCGAGAAATCCTTGATGCGCTGCTCCTCCGAGAGACGGCAAACCAGAAGGGAGCCGTCCTTCTCGGCGACGATATAGTCGGACAGGCCCTGGAGCACGACCTTCTTCAGGGACGAGGTGCGGACCACGCAGCCTTCGCACTCGAACATATGGATGTCGGTGCCGAGGGTGGCGTTGCCGCTTCCGTCCGTTGAGGAATTGAGCCTCAGCGAGCCCCAGCTGCCGAGGTCGCTCCAGCCGAAGGATGCCGGGATGGTATGGATGCCGGAAGCCTTCTCCATCACGGCATAGTCGATGCTTATCTTCTCGCAGAGCGGGAAAAGCCTTCCTACAGTCCCCTCCTCTTCCGGAGTATAGAAGGACGGGGCCATCTCATCCATCAGAGCAGCGATGCCTGGGGCATAGATGCGGATCGCAGCGGTAATTGTGGAGACGTTCCATACGAAGATGCCGGCGTTCCACAGATAGTGCCCGTCTGCAAGGTAGGCCTTGGCCGTCTCCAGGTCGGGCTTTTCCTTGAACTCCCTGACGGAAAAGATCTCCGGGATGCGTTCCTCCCCGGCCAGGATGTAGCCGTAGCCGGTCTCGGGACGGGAGGGCTTGATGCCTACCGTGACTATCGTTCCGTCCGTGGCAGTGAAGCCGAGGGCAAGGGATATCACCCTGCGGTATTCGTCCCCGTCAAGGACGAGGGCGTCCGAGGGCGTCACGACGATATCGGCTTCCGGATGACGGGCCTTTATCTTCCAGCAGGCGTAGGCTATGCAGGGGGTGGTATTGCGGCCTTCCGGCTCCGCGAGGATATTGTCCACCGGTACGCCGGGCAGTTGAGCATGCACTATGTCCACATAGCTTCGCGAAGTCACCACCCACATGTTCCCGTAAGGACAGAGGGGCAGGAGACGGTCAGCGGTCATCTGGATGAGGGTGCGGCCGCAACCGAGGACGTCGATGAACTGTTTGGGGTATTCCGGCGTGCTCATAGGCCAGAAACGGCTGCCGATGCCTCCGGCCATTATTACGACATGATTGTCCATGGCTGTCAGGAATAATGGATGGGATTGGTGTCTTTTTCCGTCATTTCCAGGCGGAGTCCGGGGAAACGGTCCGCCAGGAAATCACGCAGGAGGTCCTTGGTGAACTGCTCGCTCTGGTAATGTCCCATCGCCACCAGCAGCATCCCGTCCGCGTCGAAGAAATGATGGTAGGATATCTCGCCCGTGATGAAGCAGTCCGCTCCGGCGGCCCTGGCGGCGTCCATGAGGAAGGAACCCGCTCCGCCGCAGAGGGCGACGCGCCGCACGAAGGCTCCGGCGGGATCAGTGTGCATCAGGCACTTGACGCCGAAAGTCTTCTTGAGGCGGGCCAGGAATGCCTCGGCGGGCTCGGGCTCCGGGAGATCGCCGACTACGCCGGAGCCGCAGCTGCGGCCCGCCGTGCCGGGCTTCTCCTCGAGCCACGACAGGCCGCCCAGGCCAATCAGGGACGCGATGCGGTAGTTAACCCCGTCCTCGGCATTGTCGAGGTTTGTGTGGGCGGAATAAAGGGTAATGCCGTGCCTGACGGCCTGCATTACGCAACGCTGCTGGTAAGTCGCGTCGGAAATCCTTTTCAATGGCTTGAAAATCAATGGATGGTGGGAGACAACCAGGTTGCAGCCCTTGCGGACCGCCTCGTCGATGATCTCCCCGGTTATATCAAGACAGAGAAGGACGCCAGTCACTTCCCCGTTAACGAGGCCGACCTGAAGTCCGGCATTGTCATAATCTTCCTGGAGTGCCAGCGGAGCAAGCGTCTCCAGGGCTTCAACTATTTGCCTTATCGTCATAACGGTACGAAAGAATCCACAGATTTACAAAATTAGTGTTTTTGGACCGTTTTTCAAAAACACGACAAAATAGTTTGTATATCGGAGACGATTCGGTAACTTTGAGTGATTTTTATTAACTAACTCCATCATGAAAAGACTGCTTTTCTCACTCATCGCCATCCTGGCGATTGCGGTGTCTGCCAACGCTGCGGATTACACCGTAGACGATGACGCCATCGACGCCCTCATCGAGGCTTCCGCCGAGATTTCGCCCCTGGAATTCATGCCCGCAGCTGCCGTACCGGCCGCTGCCTCGCTTGCTTCCGGCTCCCCCAGCCCGATTGCATCCTTCCTGCTCTGCACCTTCCTCGGCGAGTTCGGCGTTCACCGTCACTACATGGGCACACGTCCCTGGATGTGGGCCATCTATGTATTCACCGGCTTCGGCATCTTCGGCATCGTCCCTCTCGTGGACTGGGTCATGCTGCTGATCGGCCTCGTGGATGACGACATCAGCCCGTATGTAGGCAATACCCGGTTCTTCATGTGGGCATAGCCTTGGACCGGGTCAGGATATCGTTCTTCCTGTTTGCCGTCGCGGCCCTGCTTGCCCCGGCCGGCGCTTCCGCCCAGAGGCGGATAAGCGCCGACGTCGAGGTCAAGCAGGCTGCCGACGGTAAAGTCGCCACTGTCACAAAGCGCGTATACTGCTCGCTTGACGGGCGGATAGTCGTGCATTTCCTCAAGCCTGAGGATTATTTCCTGTTAAGCAATGTAAAGGGCGAGACACGCCTGTTCATTCCGCGCACCAACGAAGTCGTAGTCGACAATTCCGCTGTCCTGACCTCCAGGGATGAACTTGTTTCCGTGTTCATGGCCGGACATGCCGAGGACCTCGGCCTGGGCATGTACGGATACAGGCTGCAGTCGACCACCCGTGAGGACGGACTGGTGAAGAAGACCTACGTGACCGACAGGCAGGGGGACATCCCGAAGGTCGAGATCGTTTATGAGAACTTCCTGCCCATCTATTGCGGATATCTCGACGCCTCGGGAAAGACGCTCTCAAAGACTTACTATTCGAAATACGTCCCTGCAGGAAGGATCATGCTTCCGACCAGGGTCACCGGCATCACTTACACCTCGAAGAAGGACTCTTCAGTGATGCGCACCATCTACTCCGACATACGCATAGACGACGAAGACCCGAACTATGACTTCCAGGTGCCGTCCAATGCCAAAGTCGTGACTTCCAACAACTTGAAAGGGAAATGAAACGGGCGATCATACTGACCGCCGCGCTGCTTCTCTGCACCGCCGCAATGGCGCAGACCAGCGATGCCGCGCTGCTGCGGCGTGCCTCATCGGGCACGGCGGCGCCGGCGGCCGACAGCCTCCGGGCTGCGGGCCGCATCGCCGCCGCCATCGGCCTCCAGCTCGCCGGAAAATGCCCGTTCGACCCTGACAACACCGCCTTTTTCAGGCAGGCGGTACGTGAAGCCGGCTTCTTCCCGGCAGTCTTCTTCACCGCCGACAGGCTTACGCGAAGCGGGCGCGTCGGTACCGCCCAGCACCATCATTTCTCGGAGGACGGGCTGATCCACGAAGGGGTGGAAGCCTACCTCCCCGGCAAAAGGAAGAAGCGATGAAGGCCTTCCTCCTGATCTTACCCTTCCTGCTTGCCGCGGCGCTTCCTGCGTCAGGCCAGCGCCCGTACGTATCCAGGGACGCAGCTTTCGTGGACTACCTCATCGGCAACGGCATGGAGGCCGACGCCGTCACGCTGCTGTCAAGGGAACGCTATCACACCTCGGACACACTCCAGTACCTCCGCGGATGGGCCAACTACAGCGCCAAAAGGCTGGAAGCCGCTGCGGAAGCCTTCGACAAGGTGCCGCAGGATTCACCTTTCTATGACAAGTCCCTCTTCTTCAACGTCATTTCCAACGCCCATCTGGGTAATTTCACCAGGAGCAACGAACTGCTGGGCAACTATGACGGTCCTTTCAAGGAGCTTAAGAGCCTCGAAGAGGCAGGCATCGCACTGCTGAGGGACCGGCCGGACGATTTCGTCTCCGCCACTGGAGGATTCACTTTCTCTCAATACGCGCTCACCGACAGCGAAAGGGCCCTCCAAGGCATTTTCAACGACAGGTATTATGGCCGCTCCAAGAGCCCGGCACTTGCCGCTGCGGCCTCGGCCGTGATCCCCGGACTCGGGAAGATATACGCGGGCGAAACGGCGGAGGGCGTCGCTGCCCTGCTGACCGTCGGGCCGCTTGCCGCCATCACGGCGGAAAACTGGGCCAAATACGGTATAAAGGACTGGAAAACAATCCTTTTCGGAGTTCTTGGGGCCGTTTTTTACATAGGGAACATTTACGGAAGCTACGTTTCCGTCAGCATACACAACAAAGACTTGAGAAATGCACAGGACACTGCTATCCTTTATCACATCCATATTCCTCTGCGCAGCGTTTTCCAGTGAGGCGCAGGAGCGTACGGACTGGGAGCTGAAGGCGGTGCAGTACGAACGCGCCGCCTTCGAAGCGGCTGATGCCCAAGACGCTGCCGAGGCCCTGGTATCGAAGGCGGAGTGCTACAAGCAATGCGGCCGGTACGCCGACGCCGCAGCCACGCTCGGCCGCGTCGGGATGTACCTGCTGCCGCCGGAGCGCCGTGAGGAAGTCCTGTACGAAAAGGAACTGTGCAGCTACCTTGCCGGGGATTGCGACGCCGCAGCCTCCTTCATGGAAGAGGCGGGAGAAGTCAATACGCCGCGCCGCCTCCTCCTCGATGCGCTCGTCCTCGGCGGATGCGCCCGTTGGGACGAGTCGAAGGCGAAATCGGAGACCCTGATGGACCTGCTCTACGACGGTGCGGACCTGGAAGCCGCGGACGCCGGGCTGGAAGCCCTGTTCGCGCGCGTCCCGGAGTTCAGGACCGAGAAGCAGGCGGTGTTCCGCTCGTTCCTCCCTCCCCTCGGACACCTGTACTCGGGACACCTGTCCGAAGGGCTGGTCTCACTGGGTCTGAATGCCGCCTCCCTCGGATGGACAGTATGGCAGTGTGTCTCAGGCAATTGGATTACCGGGCTGCTCGGCGGCGGCATCGCCTTGAACTACACGCTGACGGGCGGGATGGAACGCAGCGCCGAGCTCGCGGAGCAGTACAACCGCGACTCCATGCGCGGCTTCAACGACGCCTTGAGAGGATTGCTGCTGACCCACGTCCCGGCCGAATAATTTTATAAAAATCCATTAACAAAACAAAGGATACTCCGTCTATTAATTGTTTGAAAACCGAAGATGACCCACGAAGAGTTCAAAGCGCGCTACCTTCCCCTCAGCGACGGTCTCTACAGGATAGCAATGCACTATCTTGAAGACAGTTCCGATGCAGGGGACACGGTGCAGGACCTGTACATCAAGCTTTGGAACTCCAGGGACCGGCTCGACGGGGTGGTGAATCCGCAGGCCTATGCCTATACCCTGCTGAAGAACCTCTGCATCGACCGGCTCAGGAAAGAGGGCCGTACGGTTGCCATGGGTGAGATGCCCGAAAGGTCCTCGGACGATCCTCCCGACAAGGCCCTGGCGGACAGGGAGACGCTCCGGAAAGTGCTCCGGCATATCGAAACCCTTCCGCCGAAGCAGCGCGAGATCGTCCGGATGCGCATTTTCGAAGAGCTGGAGTACGAGGAGATCGCAGAGAGGCTGGGCATGTCGGAGATCAATACAAGGGTACAGCTGAGCATGGCCCGGAAGACATTGAAAAACAGAATGAAAAGCGAGTTGTAAAATGAAAGAGAAGGAAAACATGAGCATGACGGAGCTCGAGGCCATAGCCCTTGACGGCTCCATCCCCGTCCCGGAGAAGCTCAGGGACGACATCCGCACGGAGCTCGACACCCTCGCCTTCCTCGCGGAGACTCCGGCCGTCCGGCCGCGCATGTACGTCCGCATCGCAAGCATAGCCGCCTCGCTCACGCTCGTAGCAGCCATCGGGTTCGGCATCGACAGCTTCAGCAACCGCCCCAAGGATACCTTCAAGGACCCCCAGCAGGCTTATGCAATGCTTGAGGCGTCCCTCTCATACATCAGTTCAAAGATGGAGCAAGGCGTGGATTCCATCACATCGGAGACCGGTGCCGTGCTCACGAAGACCTCAGAAATAATGGAAAACCTTAATTAACCGGATATGAAAAGACTGTTCTTCATCGCAGCCCTCCTGCTGACCGGCATCATGGCCCATGCCCAGGACAGCAAAAGCATCTACAACAAATTCTCAGACGAGGCCGGTGTCAGCGCCGTGTACATCTCCCCGTCGATGTTCAAGATGATCGGAAAACTTCCCGAGATCGAGATCGGGGAATACGGCGAGAAGGTGGACATAACACCCATCGTCAACACGCTCAAGGGTTTCTATCTGCTCAACACTTCGGACCAGAGTGTGATCAAGCGCCTCAACAGCGATGTCAAGGGCCTCCTGGGCAAAGGGTCATACGACCTGATGATGGAGGCGAAGAACGACGGCGAGACCATCCGTTTCTACACGGACGGCGACGACAACATCATCCGCAACTTCGTGATGATGGCCCTTGACGGGGAATCCGCCACGTTCATCAGCATGGACGGCCTCATTAACCGCGAAGCTCTGGAAAAGATACTCGCAAAACTGAAGAGATAAGGAACCCAGCCATGGCAAACAACACACCTACCCCCCACATCGGAGCACAGATCGGCGAAATCGCCCGCACCGTCCTGATGGCCGGCGATCCGCTCCGCGCCAAGTTCATGGCCGAGACCTATCTCGAGAACCCTGTGCTGTTCAACGGCATCCGCAACATGCTGGGCTACACCGGCACCTACAAGGGCAAGCGCGTCAGCGTGATGGGTCACGGCATGGGCATCCCCTCCATCGGCATCTATACCTACGAGCTATATAATTTCTATGACGTGGAGACCATCATACGCATTGGTTCGGCAGGGTCATACAGCCGCGACCTTCACATCGGTGACCTGATCCTCGCCATGGGTGCCTGCACCGACTCCAATTACGGCAAGCAGTTCGGGCTTCCGGGCTACTTCGCCCCCATTGCCGACTTCAAGCTTCTGCGCGGCGCTGCCGAAGCCTGCGAACGCCTTGGCATCAGGTACAAGGTCGGGAACGTCGTTTCATCGGATATATTCTATGCCGACAATCCCCAGACGGACAAATGGGTGAAGATGGGAGTCCTTGCCGTGGAGATGGAAGCCGCTGCGCTCTATATGAACGCCGCCCGCGCCGGCAAGAGGGCGCTTACGATCTGCACCATCTCAGACCACGTCCTCCTCGGCGAGGAGACGTCTCCGGAGGAGCGGGAGAAAACCTTCACGAACATGATGGAAGTCGCTCTCTCCCTCGTCTAATCATTCAGACACTCTTCATAGAATCTGTCGAACAGGGCCCGGAGACGGGCCCTGTCGCGTATCAGGCCGCGGAGTTCTGCCAGACGGGCTGCATTGGAAGACTCGGGAATCCATAACTTCAGGTAGCCGCCCTCGGCGTATTTCTCCAGAAGGTGCTCCAGGGTACGGGCCCAGTGCCCTTCCCTGTCCAGTTCCCGGTAATGGTCCATTCCGAACTGCACGGTGCGGCGGATGACAGTCTCCGGGACGATCTGGCGGTCCGCCTCGGCGACGAGGCGGCCGTAGATGCTCCGGGGCTCGTGGTCGGACGAGGCGCGGTGGTCTTCGACCGCCTGCGCGATCGTCTCGACCTGCGCCCCGGAGAACCAGCGCCGCAGCGCCGCGTCCTCCCGGACAATCCTGCCGGATACCAGATGATGGGTCTTGCGGTCCTCCGCAAGACCCAGGTCGTGGCAGGCCGCCGCGACGTAGACCATCTCGGGGTCCACGTCGTAATGCGCTGCGAGTTCCATCGCCTGCCCGATCACGTAGCGGGCGTGGGATTCGCGGTGCCCCTTGTCGAAGGCGGCGTACGCCGGGATGACCGAGGACTCCACGTATTCTGAAATCTCTTCCCTTACGCGCCCCATAAGGCTTCCTTTTTCTCCGGAATCTGCCATAATGAGCTTTGTAACAAAAAAGTTATAGAAATAAACAACTATGTTTTATCTCCTGTTATTGCGTACCTTGCGTACACAATAGCTGAATGAAAGTATAATCAGGAAGGCCAAAGTGACCATAATGCCAATCTCTTTTCAAAAGTTTTACAAATATACCCTTTTTCCAAGGATTCTTCTCAAATAAACAGTATATTTGTGGAAACAGCTTAACACGGATACGATGGATTTCAAAGGCATTCTCAGCAAATACGGAGCCTATGCGGCTGCCGTCCTCATTTTCCTGGCACTCGCCTACATCTATTGCTCGCCTCAGCTCGGCGGGAAGGTCCTATTCGCTGGGGACCAGCAGACATATCTCGGCGCAGTCCATGAGTCGTGGGTCTATCATGATGATACCGGTGACTATACTTTCTGGAATTCCTCCATGTTCAGCGGTATGCCCAACTATCAGATCGGAGGCGGCCATTATGCCTCAGAATCCCTTCTCAAACCCTTGAACAGGCTTATCTACAGGATAGGTAATCCAGCGTGGATAATCTTCATGTATTTCCTGTGCTTCTTTATCTGCCTGCTCTGCTTTGACGTGAACAAATGGCTGAGCGTCGCGGGTGCAATAGCCATAGGGCTCTCCTCGTACTTCATAGTCATCATCAGCGCCGGTCATCTCACAAAGACCGTGACCATAGCTTGCACCGCAGTGGTGCTCGGAGCCTTCAACCTCATATTCAGCAAAAAGAAGTATCTTTTAGGGGCAGCCCTGACGATGGTTTTCGTCGCTGCCGGCGCCACCAGGCATCCGCAGATGTTCTACTATTACTTCATGCTGATAGGCCTGCTGTGGGTGGTGCAGTTCATCTTCCATGCTAAGGAAAAGAAACTCAAGGACATGCTCGTCGGCACCGCGGTCTTCGTCCTTGCCGTAGGAGTCGGACTGGGAGCCAACAGCGCCGATGTCTTCGCCAACGCCGAATATACCCGCGAGACCATGCGCGGAGGCCAGTCCGACCTGGTCAGGACCGGTGCTCCTGCGGAGTCCTCACCTTCCAACGGACTTGACATCGAGTATGCCACGGAGTTCAGCTACGGCATAGGAGAGTCCCTGTCATTCCTTGTCCCCAATGCGCGCGGAGGGTCCAACAAGTTGGACCTTGGCAAGGATTCCTACCTCTACAAGACGCTTACCTCCAACGGGGTCCCAGCTTCGTTCGCAACCGACTTCTGCAAGGAAGCACCCATGTACTGGGGAGACCAGCCTACCACGTTGGGCAACGTCTATATGGGGGCCATAGTCTGCTTCCTGTTCCTGCTTGGCTGCATCATAGTCAAGGGTCCGTACAAATGGGGGCTCCTGGCAGCGACCGTTTTCTCAATAATGCTGTCCTGGGGACATAACTTCATGTGGCTTACGAAGCTGTTCTTCAACTATTTCCCCCTTTACAGCAAGTTCAGGTCCGTGACTTCCATCCTCATCGTAGCGGAAGTGGCGATGCCGTTGCTGGGGTTCCTTGCCCTCAAGGATATCATACAGGGCAAGGTGGACAGGAAGAAGCTTCAGAAAAGCATATTATGGTCAGCCGGAGTGACTGGAGGCATCTGCCTGCTTGTCGCCCTTTTAGGCAACAGCATCTTCAGCTTCACTTCACCTAACGACATCTCCTGGAATGAAGGTTTCCCCGAGGATCTCTACGACGTTTTCAAGGAGCAGCGGGCGGTCCTGCTGCGCTCGGACGCACTGCGATCCGCCGCATTCATCGCCGCCGCGGCCCTCACCCTCTGGATGTATGCCGCCGGCAAGCTCAAGAAAACCGGCCTTCTGACTGCCATCCTGGGCGTGCTCGTCCTGCTCGACATGTGGCCTGTCGACAAGAGGTACTTCAACGACAGCAATTTCGTATCTCCCAGGAAGAACAATGCCACATTCGAGATGCTTCCTTATGAGAAGGCACTGACACAGGATCCGGATCCGAACTTCAGGGTGATGAACCTGACCACAGATACATTCAGCGAATCCAGGACCTCTTACCTCCTGAAATCCATAGGAGGTTACAGCGCCGCGAAATTGCGCCGGTACAACGACCTGATCGAACAGCACCTGTCCAAGATGCATCAGCCTGTCATAGATATGCTGAATACCAAGTATCTGATTACCGCTGACAGTGAAGGCAATTCCGTTCCCGTGCTCAATCAGGGTGCGATGGGCAACGCCTGGTTCGTCTCGGAGATAAAGGTGGTGGACAATGCCAACCAGGAGTGCGACGCCCTCACTTCCGTGGACCTCACCAAAGTCGCGGTAGTTGACAGGGAGTTCGCCGGAAGCCTTGCCGGCACTTCCCCGGGCATCGCCGAAGACGCGGAGATCAAGCTTACGGCCTATACCCCCAAGAGCCTGGACTACAAGGTGAAAAGCTCGAAGGACGGGACCGTGGTCTTCTCGGAGATCTATTACCCGTACGGATGGAAGGCGACCATCGACGGCCGCAAGGCCGACCACTTCAGGGCCGACTACGTCCTCAGGGCGATGAACGTCCCCGCCGGGGAGCACACCATCAACTTCACCTTCGACCCCGACAGCGTGCACAAGGGCAACACCCTGTCGGTGATATGCATAGTGCTGATGTACCTTGGCGTCGTGCTCGCCGCCGCCCTGGGGATCCTTAAAGCCTTGCGGAAGGAGAAAGCCTAGCGCCTGAAGAGTTTCCTGTAGAGCACCGTCATTACCCTGTCGGTCACGGCATTGAGCTTCTCGAGGGCCGCAGGGAGGCGGCTGCGGTGCCTGCGCCAGTACTTGTAGGCGTCCACCCTGATTATCTTGTTGACCGGGAAGAGCCTGATGGCGGACAGGCCAAGGCGGTCCATGCAGCCACGGAGCTTGTCGTCCACGCGGGCGAACTCCTGCGCATCGAACATGTCCCTGGGCATGTCCAGGAGCCAGTTCTTGGCCATCAGGCGTATCCTGTTGCGGTAGAATCCGTCCAGGAAGGCCTTGCGCCGGGGATCGAGCGTCTCACGGGGGTACTTCTCGTAGAAACCGAGTATGTTGTCAGTGACCCGTTCCATCTGGTCCAGGTTGCGGACGCGCACCCTCGGGTCCATGGTCTGCCCTTCCCTGTCCAGGTGATACTGGTAAAGGTTGATGTCGAAGAAGACTATGTCCCGGGCATAGAAAACGGGGTAGGTATCCCACTCCACGTCGGTGTAGGAGCAGCCTTCGGTCTGGCGGTAGCCATTGTCCCTCAGGAGCTGCGTCCTGTACGCGAGGGAGTGCATCAGGAAGAAACGGATGTATCCGCCCCCGAGCACCTCGTCGAGGGGATAGGTCCTCCCGTACTCATAAGGCTCCCTGCCGTAGAGGTTGTACTTCGCAAGCTCCAGCGACCCGTCGTTGTGGATGATGGTGAAATGAGTGACCGCCATGTCGGCGTCGGTGCCGGACAGGGCTTCGATGAAGGACGCCAGCGATCCGGGGAGGAACTCGTCGTCCGCGTCGAGTATCTTGACATACTTGCCCCGGGCCTCAGGCAGGGCGGCGTTGACCGTGGAACCGTAGTTCCCGTTGGGCTTGTCGATGACCCGGATGCATTCAGGATGGGCGTCCCGGTAGGACATCGCCACATCAAGGGTGCCGTCCGTGCTGCCGTCGTTCACGACGATGGCCTCGAAGGCCTCCTTCGACCCGGAGGCGAGAAGGGAGTCAAGGCAGCGCGGCAGCAGCGCCTCCATGTTGTAGGACGGGATGATTATCGACAGCAGTTTACCCATATTCACGAGGATGCCGGCCTGCGCCTCAGCCTGTAAACGGCCCGGATCACGCACGGGGGGCAATACCTGTTCAGCAAATATTCAATCTTATGGGTAAAGGTAATATATTTATTGCATAAAACCTTGCCTTTTATCTCGGGAAATGCGTTTCGCCATTCGTCCACCTTTTCCCCTTCTCGCAGGAGTGGCCTCAGGTCGAACATCGAGCTGAGCTTCAGTGCGGTCAGTTGCGGAGTGAAGCGCTGCTTATCGCCAATGCCCTCCAGGAACGCCTCCTCCAGGCGGGTGTTGGCGCAGTCCCCCTCGAACCTGCGCATTATCGCCTCCTCCGAAGGGTCGCGGGTCACGGATGCGGCGTTGGTCCGCCAGTGATAGAGGGGATCCCTGATACAGTAGACGCTGTCACTGTAATACACCAGCTGCAACATCAGCGCCCGGTCTTCGCCCTGATTGGATGTCGGAAATACTATATCCCTGGAATACAAATCGTTGCGCACTAAATACCGGCACAGGGACTGTACCTCGTTCGCGGCGACCATGTCCTTCAGGATGAAGTCCCTGCAATCCACCCCTTCCATCGTATACCTGCTGAAGGCGGGGGTGTCGTCCTTCATCATGCCGCAGACAACGGCGCCGGCATCGTGTGCGCGTGCCTCCGTGTACATCCTCTCCAGCATGTCCGGCTCCATCCAGTCGTCGCTGTCGCAATGGATCACGTACTCCCCTGCCGCAATCTCCAGGCCGCTCCTGCGCGCCGCCGCGATGCCTTCGTTGCGGGGCTTGTCCACGATCCTTGTCAATGGGATCCGTTGCGGATAATCCTCCATCACCCTGCGCAGCACATCCATGGACCTGTCAGGGGTACAGTCGTTCACGAAGATGAACTCCACTTCCTCCAGAGTCTGTCCGAACAGGCTCCGGACGCATTCCCCTATGTATCTTTCGACATTATAGACGGGGATTATCACGCTTACCGACGGTCTCATTTCCTTTTCCTGACAAATGGTTTGGAGATGCCGTGTATGCCCAGCATCTTGGTCATGTGCCCCAGACGTTCCTTCAGGGGGATGCGCCTGTCGAAGAAAAGCGGCAGGTTCGCCTCGGGATAGAGGCCGAGGTAGTACCTCCTCGGGAAGTCGAACGCACGTATCTTCGTCCGGCACTTGAGGTGCATGGCGGCTCCCGCATACTTCCCTCCCAGGCCCTTCTCCTCGAGGAAGGAAAGCGCCATGTCAACGTTGGAGCGGATCTGTTCCAGTTTTTTGACGGTGTTTCCGGAGGAGCTTATCCCTTCCGGGGTGTAGTTGTAATTGTAAAGGCATACGTCCACGAAGCCCCAGCTGCGGCAGCGGTACGCCAGCTGGATCATGATGGCCGTATCTTCGCACATGTCGTGCTCCGGCCATTCCATGGCGTCGTACAGCTTGCGCGAGACGAGCTTGTCGAGAAGGTAATGCTGGATGTCCAGGCAGAGAAGCGATTCCAGCAGGTCGTCGGAACGGGTCATGCAGGGCACAGGTCCGACATGGTCAGGGTAGATCCTGCGCATCCGGCAGACTACCATGTCCAGGCCGCCTTCCACGGCTTTGGCGTACAGTTTCCCGTACATGTCAGGTTCAGGCCAGTCGTCGCTGTCACAATGGATGATGTACTCACCCGAAGCGGCCCCGACGCCCCTGCGGCGGCTGTAAGCCCGGCCGCGGTTGACGTCGTTGCGAAGGACCTTCACCCGGCTCCGGCGCTGCGGGAACTCATCCAGTACGCGCTCCAGCATCTCCATGGATGCGTCCGGGGTGCAGTCGTCCACGAACACATATTCGATGTCTTCCATGGTCTGGCCAAAGAGAGCCCTGGCACACCTTTCAATGTACTTCTCAACCTTGTAGACCAGGACTATGACACTTACGGCAGGCATCATTTTTTCTTTTTGGAGAAAGGTTTCGAGATGCCGTGTATTCCAAGAAGCATGGTCAGATGCCCGAGGCGCTGCATCAGAGTGAAACGCCTGTTGGACAGGAAGGCCATGTCGACCTCCGGATACAGCGACATGTAATAGTCCCTCGGGGTCTTCTGGGCGGCGGATTTCAGCCAGCACTTGAGGTTGGTGATATCGGCCCTGTATCTTCCGGCAAGGCCCCTGGCCTCAAGGCAGGAGAACGCCAGGTCGTAGTTCTGCCTCATCTGCTCTATCTTGTCCACGGTGTTGTCGGAGTAACTGGTGCTCCCCCATCTTAGGCAATAGTTGTACAACAACTCGTCGACGACTCCGAAAGAGCCGCAGTTGCAGGCGAGCTGGATGAGCATCGCCGAATCCTCGCTCATGTTGCACTTGGGATAGGTTATGCCCTTTTCGTAAGCCTTGCGGGTTATCAGCTTGTCCGGCAGATGGTCAAGTATGTCCTGCCTGATCAGCGCTCCCAGGACATCGTCGGTCCCGAACTTGTCAGCAGACGGCTCGACGTGGTCCGGATAGACGAGGCGCATGCGGCACATCACCATGTCCAGGCCCTCCGCCGTCGCCTTGCAATACAATTTGGCATACATGTCCGGTTCCACCCAATCGTCGCTGTCACAGTGGATTATGTAGTCCCCTGAGGCTGCCTCCACCCCCCTGCGGCGGCTGTATGCCTGGCCCTGGTTGACTTCATTGTGAAGGACCTTGACCTGACTCCGGCGCTGCGGGAACCCATCCAGTACGCGCTCCAGTATCTCCATGGATGCGTCAGGGGTGCAATCGTCCACGAAGACATACTCGATGTCTTCCAGCGTCTGGCCAAAAAGGCTGCGGGCACACCGCTCGATGTACTCCTCAACCTTATATACCAGGACTATGACACTTACCGCAGGCATATTCCCCTATTTCTTTCCGTATAGCTTGAATCCCCTGTCAAGCAGCCTCCAGTCGATCCCCATGATCTTGTAGTACCATTTGTGCAACAGGCCTCCGTAATACTCGTCGTCCCTCCACTGGCCGGCATAATGATGGATGCTGTGGGTATTGTCCGTTATAGTGTACCTGCATGCGCCCGTCTCGGAGAAGGGGTGCGCGTTGAACCACTCGCTGGGGAATATGAAAAGCCTTTCCTCATCGCGGGTGACCTCTTCCTTCCCGCTTATGGGGGTCCACTTGTATCTGGCTCCCAGGACGCGGCTCATTATCAGGGGCTGCACCTCCACCTCCCATGAACCGTCCTCATTCACGAAGTTGCGGCCCTCATACCATTCCATGGCGGCCTTCACCCAGGGCATGCCCTTCTCGGCGCCGAAAGCCGCCAGCTCCAGGCTGGTCTTTTCCGTTTCGCTGCCGACGAAATAAGGCAGGTCGAGCATGTCGTCGAAGGACCTGATGACCTCCACGTCGCTGTCCAGATAGATGCCGCCGTAATGATACACGGCATACAGGCGGATATAGTCCGCGACGAAGGCGTATTTCTTAGCCTCGAATGCCTGTTTCGTCCACGGTATGGAATTGACGTCAAAGCGGTTGGTGTCCCAAAGCATCACCTCGTAGCCGGGATTGAACTTCTTCCACGAATCGATGCAGAACTTTATCTTCTTTGGATACGGGTCCCCGCTGAGCCAGCACAGATGAAATATCTTCGGAATCATGGCTTCTCCTTGTTTTCCCGGGTACCATACAGCGTGAAACGCCTGTCGATGAACTTCCAGTTCGTCCCGGTTATCCAGAAATACAGCTTATGCAACGGGCCTCCCTGATACTTGTCCTCGGTCCAGGAATTGGCGTAATGATGGATGCTGCGGGTGTTTTCCGTGATGCGGTATCTCGGGACGCCGTTCTCGTCATGAGGGTGCGCGCAGAACCAGTCAGCGGGAAGCAGGCAGATCCTGTCAGGGTCGGGGTCGAATTCCTCAAGCGTATCTACCGGGGCCCAGATATACTTCTTGCGCAACAGCTTGCCCATCGTGGGAGGCATGGCATCCATCTCAAGGGTCCCGTCGGGACGTATGAAATCCCTGTCCTCATAGTATCCCATCATGTATTTCAGCCATGGCGTGCCTTTCTCCGCCCCGAAGGACGCCATCTCTATGCCATCCGGACCGGCTTCGATCCCTGCGAAATACGGCAGATGCAGCAGGTCGTCGAAAGACCTGATGACCTCCACGTCGCTGTCGAAATAGATGCCGCCGTAATTATACACCGCGTACAGGCGGATGTAGTCGGCCACGAAAGCATATTTCTTTTTCTCGAAGGCCTGCCTGGTCCATGGGAGGGAGTTGACGTCGAAACGGCTGGTGTCCCACAGCATTATCTCATAATCCGGAAGATGCTTCTTCCAGGAATCGATGCAATATTGTATCTTCGGAGGATACGGGTCACCGCTCAGCCAGCACAGATGGATCAGTTTCGGTATCATTTTCTTCTGAATGGTTTTGAGATGCCGTGAATTCCCAGCAAGGTAGTGAGATGCCCGAGGCGTTCCATGACAGGAATCTCCCTGTCGAACAGGAAAGCGATATTGATTTCGGGATACAGTTTCATGTAGTAACTGCGCGGCAGGTCCCTTCCCCTGGACCTCATCCAATCCTTGAGGGTTATGATAGCCTTCCGGTATTTCCGGGACAGGCCCTTGCCCTCCAGAAAGGAGATGACCATGTCCACGTTCGCCTTCATCTGCCACAGCTTCTCGGGCGTGTCTTCCGCGTCAGTTACGCTGCCAGGGCGATAGCAGTAGTTGTACAGGTACTCGTCCACGAATCCCCAGCTGCGGCAATAATAAGCCAGCTGGACGGTCATAGGGGCGTCTTCAAGCATATTGTGGACGGAATACTTTATGTCATGTCCGTACACGCTGCGTCTGAAAAGCTTGTTGACGGGGAAAAAGAGAATGTCCTGCCTAAGCAACGATTCTACCAGGTCGTCAGTCGCGACAGGCCCACACAGATGCGTGGACGGCCTGTCAGGCAACACGCGGGTTACACCGCACATGACCATGTCAAGGTCCTCGGAAACGGCTTTGGAGTAAAGCTTCCCATACATGTCGGGCTGGGGCCAGTCGTCGCTGTCACAGTGGATTATGTAGTCTCCGGCAGCAATCCCGACCCCTTTGCGACGCGTTGCAGGAGTACCCAGATGCACTTCGTTGGTGACAATCTTCACCTGTGGCTTCCTCCCCGGATATTCCTCCAGCACCTGCGCGAGTATCTCCATCGAAAGGTCGGGGGTACAGTCGTCCACGAACACGAACTCCATGTCCTCCAGGGTCTGCCCGAAAAGCGCCCTGGCACATCTTTCGATGTACTTCTCAACGTTGTAAACGGGCACTATTACACTGACTGCCGGCATCTATCCTTCCTTTAACAATTCAACTGTCACGAGCATCCTTTTCAGGAATGAACGCATCCCGAACTCCGTCGCGTACAGCAATCCTCCTAGCAGCAGCGTACAGCAGACGAAGATGATGGAAGCGTACAGCAGGAAGTTCCATATGCTGGACGCAGGGTCGACGGGGATGATCCCGGCAAGGGCGCGGATCGCGAAGAAGCAGACGGCACCGGCTGCCAGATGCTTGGCATACAGGGCTATATAAATCCCTATCGGTTCCCTCATCCCCCTGGTGAACAGGAAGTAAGGCTTCCATGTGAAGATGATGAGCAACTGGCTGATGATGACTCCGGAAAGGATGCCGTGCAGCCCGTAGAAATAGCCGAGACCGATGGAGAAGCCGAGGTTCAGGACAGCCTCCACCAGAGGGGACCAGATGTCCTGGAAAAGCCCGTAGGAATTGATGAAGGTATCCACCACGGCCCGCATCGCCCCGAGGAAGAATATGACGACGATCAGCAGGAGGGTCGTCCTGTCGAGGATATACTCAGGTCCCAGCCACACGCTTATGAACGGTTCGGCCAGCAGCCAGATGCATATGCTGCAGACCATCACTGCCAGGAAACGGCCGGAGAAGAGCTCCCGGAAGACCTTGAGGATCAGCGGGCGGTTGCCCTCCGCGACCATGTTGCCCACGCTGGCGCCAAGGCCGGTGAACAGCGCACCCAGCAGCATGTTGAGGTTGTTGGTGAGGGTAATGTAGTTGCCGTAGAGGGCCACCATGGTAAGCGAAGCGTAGGCGTATATGATGAGCGGACTGGTCTGCGAGAGCACGAAGCCGCCTATCTTGTGGAAGAACATCTGCTTGACCTTGGTCACGACGTCCGGGAACTTGAGCCTGAGCTCGCCGGGACTTTCAACCTTCTCCCTGAGATAAGGATAGTTCCTGTAGATGACCCTGTTGAGAAGTATAGCGCCCAGAGAGGCGAAAGAGAGCTCCAGCCCCAGCCACCAGAAATAAGGGTTTTCGAAATGCCTGACGGCGATGGCCTCGGCGACCACCTTGAAGATGAAGACGAGGCGGAAGTTGAACTGTATCTTGTATTCCTTCTGGTCGGCCGACAGGAGGATCTGCTTGTAGTTGACGAAATAGCCCAGCAGCGAACTGTACAGGAACACCACATAAGTCGCATATGCATACCACAGCGGCAGGTCCATCTTGGCAAAGATCCTCGGGAAGAAGCACATCAGGACGGCGCTTCCGGCGATGATGAAGCCGGCCACCCTCTTGTAGAGCCAGCCCTGAAGGGCCACGACCTCCTTTATGGTCTCCCTGTCCTTCTGGAAGATGGGCTTGTACAGGGTGACGGAGATGGCCGTGCCGATGCCCAGCTCTGCGATGTTCAGGAAGCCGAGCAGGCTGGAGGCGGTGCTATTGAGACCTAGAAGTTCGGGGCCAAGATAATCGAGAAATATCTTTCTGGAAAAAAAACCCACCAGCAGCGACACGAACTGGAGCAACAGCGCTACAGTGCTGTTCCTAATGCTGTTCCATGTCCTGGAATATCCGGTGTTGGAGTGCATGGTCTCGTAGCTGGGAATAAGTTCGTTCCTTTGTGCACAAATATACCCTTTTTCCGCGGATTCTTCTTAAATAAGCCGTATATTTGTACAATATGCGACATATAATAACACATCTATAGCACTATGGCATTGATTGACAACATTATCGCACGCGCACAGTCCAACAGGCAGCGCATCGTCCTTCCCGAATCGCTCGAAGAGCGCACCATCAAGGCGGCCGACATGGCCATCGCCGACGGCCTCGCCGACATCATCCTCATCGGCAACCGCGAGGAGATCCTCGCATACGCCGGCAAGCTCGGCCTGAAGCACATCGGTGAAGCCACCATCATCGACCCCGCCACCAGCGAGAAGACCGAGGAGTATGCACAGCTCCTTTTCAAGCTCCGCGAAAAGAAGGGCATGACCCTCGAGAAGGCACGCGTCCAGGTCCTCGACCCGCTGTACTTCGGATGCCTCATCATCAAGAGCGGCGATGCCGACGGACAGATCAGCGGCGCCCTTTCGACGACCGGTGAGACGCTCCGTCCCGCCCTCCAGATCATCAAAT
>JAEEGL012449560.1_pt1 | contig 44482 bp, 23 predicted proteins | sample 9134231 | NCBI WGS metagenome assembly JAEEGL01 (sample SAMN16246548, study PRJNA631951) | gut metagenome | biome: gut microbiome; feature: rumen; material: fiber-attached | host: Bos | place: Iran: Karaj | collected 2018-10 | reverse complement strand
GGGGGTGTGGGGGTGGGGGGGGCGGGGCCCGTCCTGGTGCAGTGCCTGTTTTTCCCCGCAAAAATCCTCCCTCCCCGTTTTAGCGTCCTCCTCTCGCGTGTCTCCGTCTGCTTTTTTCCCCCCCCCCCCCCCCCCCACGCTATAATAAATGCTTAGCGGATAATTGGGCGCGGCAAGCGCGTCCCTTCTGCTTCAGCCCATATCGTTCCTCCTTGTCCGAATATGGGCGGGGCGCGCTTGTTGCGCCCCGGTCTGGCGGGAGGGGCGCGTTTTGCCGCGGCGTCTTCGCATATCTTGAATTCTCAGACAAAGGCACAGGAGTTGTCAAATCCGGTGGACTCTTATCTTGTGCCTTTCAACAATCATAAGGGTCTGCCGGAAAAGCAAAAGGAAAAAAGCAATGAATAAACTCAAAATGGGGGCGAAGGCGGGCGTGACGCTCGTTGAGCTCCTTGTCGTGATCCTGATCGTGACCATCCTCTCGGTCTCGATGCTCCCGCTCCTCCAACCGTTCGTGGTTGAGGCGCAATATGCCGCTGAAGCCATTCCGGTCATAGGTAATTTACGCACAAAAATTGGTGTCTATCATTACGAAAAGACAAAACTCCCTCAGCACACGGTAGGTCAAACGGCTGGGACTACTACTACGGCTGAGGACGGAACGGTTACTACGACTCCTGGTGTGGCCACTCCCATTGTTGAAACATGGAGGTACTTGGATAACGATACGTCTAAAGATACTTATGAAAAGGCAACTTTTCAACTTGCAGGAGCATCTGGAACCACAACGAAAAATCTGTATCAGGCTACTACCATGGATGGTGCGGGGCAGGTTACAGCAAAAAATGAGCACATTGGCGCTGCGTTGGATATAGATCAGCAGGATCTTAAGGGCAAGCGTTCTCGTCCTCCCCATTATGAATACGTGGTTCTTAGGAATGGGACAGATTACATCTACGCCGTTGGTGCGTTTGGTGATGGTAATGGCTTGAAGTTGGGAACGGGCTATGCTGTTTGCGAAATTAATCTTCCTTCCATCAAGCGTAAGTACGTAGGGACATGGAAGAGGTATAAACCCTTGCAGGATTCCATCACTCACTTTACCAATGACACAACGTTGCTAGACCAATCTGATGAAAAGTCGACTGCTGGGTGCCCATTGCCAGATGCGTTGGCCCAGGTAATCTCCGACCCTGGTAACGGTAACGAACCCACTATCATAGGCAATATGCGTGCGATGGGTTGGGAGTTCTAATTAACAACTCAAGATCAACAACTCTGAAATTTCCATAAGCACGACTATGCAGATTTGTGCAGACGTGCTTATGGATAATTTAACATAACTTCGTCAGGAGTGTGCCATGAAACGGTGTTTTCTGTTGTTTTCAATGGTTTTGTCGTTTTGTACTTTCGTTAAGGCATATACGGTATCCTTCGTGGATGGGTGTTATTCGGATGGCACGTCTATTTCATATCAAGCAAGTGGGATTCCTGTTGGATGGCAAAGGTCGGGGACTGGTTCTGTATCCTTGTCGCAGACGCAGCCGTTAACAATAGGGGGAACGAACTGTCTTTGTGTTAATTTTCAATCCGCAAGGGGGAATAATGTATTCTACAAGGATACGGCCCTGCCTGAAAACAGCCTGTATTCAGATTTTCTTTCCGTTTCGTTCACGACATATGTTCAGCAATACAGTAGTCTGATAGATAAATTTCAAATAGTAGTCTCTAGTAACAAGACAGATTGGATTTCTGTTGGGGCAACGGCATTCCCGATTCGGGGTGGCAGTACCGAGCGCTGGGTTCGCTATGTGAAATCAGCACTGATTGTGGGTATCAGCAAGTGGGAAAGTGTATATTTGGGAGTTGAAATGATTGCAGCGGGAAGAAGTTCTACCTTGGGTTATATAGGTGAATTCTCAATCAATAGTCTTGCTGGTGCGGTCGTAGAAGATTTTAAACTGGAGTCGGAAGGATGCAAATTGCTTTCACATTTGGATCCTATGACAAACAGTGTTGTTATCAAGGCGGAGATAGATTGTCAGCCTGATGATGAATCGATTCTGTCTATTTCAAACGTTCTTGGTGTGATACTTCGAAATGGTGTTGCAAGCACCAATGAACTTGTTAGGCAGGATGGTTCCTATTGTTTTGTAAGTTCGGCCGTGCTTCCCAATTTGGATGCTGATGAAACGATTGATTTGTATGTGCTCAGTACCTACATGTCGAATGCTGAAAACAATATGGGAGAGCCTCTTAGCGGCAATCTTTATAGACTTGTATCATCCACAAATCACTATAGCGTTGGCAAGGTTGGGAGTGCATGGGTGAACGAGTTTGATGGTGATTCCGTGGAGTTGATGGGGACGACAAACAGGACATACATTGGCGGGTGGCAACTTCATCTTGTTGACGGAGAGAATGTTTTTCATGCGGAGATTGGCGAACCGTTCAATTTTACAACTAATATGATAGAAGAGCAACTTGTAGGCATAGAAACCAGAGTTGGCCTCAGGTGGAAGGAGGTATCGGGTAATCCTGTTGATGTCAGGAATGGAGAATATGAATTACGGCTTCTTAATTCGGCAGGTAAGGTAGAGCATAGCGCGCAAGTGATGATTCCCGGAAGATACGGGATGAGCGGAGAGGCGGTTTGGCCTATTGATGGGCTGTCGAACGATTGGACGGGAACTGCAACTAACGGTACATTTTCATGGACCGTACTTGATAAGGAAACCATGGGTTGTGTCAATGAGGATCAAAAGTTTAAGTCGAAAGTGTATGCGCAGGCATCGATGCATACTAAGGTGGTGGTCGGAAATTCAACGAATGTGTTTGAGACGGCCGTGGTATCACTTGAAGTTGCGAATATGTTGAATGTGGCAACTAATACGATAACGGCTTTTGCAAAACCGACTGTCAATGGTGTAGCAAATTTTGATATAGATGGGTACTCTTCTGCAACGAACTTAGACGCATTAGCGGCTGTACTCGCATTTGGGTGGAAATCCGACAATCAACCGCTTGAAATTGCCGTTTCTAAGGATTCACTAAATGTGCCATTGACGGAGAAGGATCTTTTCTTGTCGCCGGCCTTGGCGGAGGACGATTTTGCGGATGGGGTTGCAGATTATTGGAGAAACGAAGGTAAACTGTCGTGGTTTAGTAGCACAGTAACACGCGATAACAAACCTAATGCTGTGATCTGTGTGAATACAAGTACCGCTGCCGCACCATATACAAACGCCGTCATAAATTGTGAAAACAATTTAAGTAGTCGTGGAAAGAAAATAGCGGCGATTTCTTTTGATCTATACAACGGGATGGCATTAACTGATTCAAGCCGTTATGATGAGGTGTTTGTCACACTTGGAACGAACAGTGTATTTACGGGAGCAACCGTATCCACAAAAAAATCATCGACTAAAAACACGGGCCTTTCCGTCAACACTTGGCGTAACTGCCTTAGCATCTGTGTTTTGCCCCCCGATTTTGATGATTCTCTATGGTTGAAGCTTTCTTGTGTGTCAAAAGGACGCACTGGGGAACGTACTTATGCAGACAACCTCCGTATCGCGTTTCAGGATATGGCGACGATTACGAATGTTGTACGGATGGGAACGGAGAAGAATCCTGGATTTGAGATCGATGTCGAGCCGTGGTGTGGGGAGGGGCAGAGCGTTTCCAACGTCTCGGTTCAGCTTGTGATGGATGTAAATGGAACTGTAATCACGAATTATGCGCTTGCCAATGGTGCGATTACGAACCATCTGTCAGAGGTGATGACGTTTACTGTTGCCCCCGAAGTCATAAGCGCAGGATTGATGTCGGCACTTGGGCAAGAACAGCTTCGTGTGGGCGATGTGGTTAAGTATTGGGTGCTGGTCAACTACTACGCCGATTCGCGCGATCCGGATCCCGAAAAAGAATGGGAGACGCGTTATTACCCGGACAATTCGAAGGTTGATAGTGAAGGGCGCTGGACGGTCGAGGGCGAGTATGGCGTCGATATGGCCGCTGTCGCAGCTAACTACTCATTCACGGTTCCAGGTAAGAAGATTAGCATGAATGGGGACTTCGTGTTTGATGACGCAGATGCTTCAAATGTGAGTTTCAATTTCCGTGCATACGATACGGCGGGCGTCTCCAATGTGACGGCAACGATCTCTGCCGCAGGCGCGGAAGCCCAGATTTTCAATTTTGTGACCAATGGCGTTGTTCGCTATGACAACGAGGTTTCGGCGACCGGGCTTGCTCCCAATACGCAGTATACTGTCACGATCACGGCGACGGATGCCGGTGGCAATCCGATCACTTCCACTCCGGCGACGTTCTCGTTCTGGACGCTGCCGTCGGCGCCGTCGGCGACGATCAGGGGCATTTCCACGAGCGAGGTGGAGTTGACGGTGACCAATCTCGTCGGAAGCGCGGCGGGGTATGTGGTGCCGGCGGGATGGACGCAGACGAGCGCCACGACCTGGACGACGAACGGTCTGTCGCCGAATGTCGAAGTGACGGCTGAAGGCATCTATGCGACGAACAAGGTCGGCGGGGCGAGTGCTACGATTGATGCCACGCCCGGTCACACGCATGCGGCGATAGCTACGAAGGCGCCTGTGATCGAGAAGGGCGTGACAACGGTGACGGTTAAAGCATCGGACGATTACAGCGTTGCGGACGACGGCAACCCGGAAGCGACGGAATATGCAATTCGCGTAACGACGAGTGCCGGTGGCGATACAATCGTAACGACGAACGATGTTGTGGTCTGGAAGACACTGAATGAGTGGAAGACGGACGAGCCACTGATTGTCGCAAGCCCGACCATCAATCTCGCTGCGACGAACTACTTCAGTTTCGTCACGCGCAACTTTGACGGAGCTCCCACCCCGAACGGCAACCCGGTGACTACTAACTGTTGGTTTGAAATGACGGCAGGATTTATCGGAGAGGCATCACAGAAGGCAGCACAGTCGGAGGATGACCCGTCGTTTGGGAAAGTAGAGTTCTCGCTTGAATTCTTCGATCCAGTTCAGGGCAATGTGACCGCGGCGGTAGAGTACAGTCTGGATGATGGTGTGTTATGGAATCGGCTTGATGAGTTCGCCGTTCCCTTTGCAGACCTCGGAACGACAACATTCACAACCAATATCACGTGGAACGCTAGAGCGGCGGTCGCGGGGAATGTCGAAACCAGTTATCAGCTCCGAACGAAGATTACGGCAGACAACCGCGAGTCCGAATGGTCGGTGATCTCTGGCACTCTCGATCTCGCGCCACCTATGAATCTTGTAATCGCCGGGACGCCGGTGGATGGTGCAGTGATCTCCAATAGCACCGTTGCCCTAACGGCCTCTGCGACTGACGCCAACGCCATCACATACCACTGGACGTTCAATGGTGTGGAGAGCGAAGGGACGGCACTCAACGCGACTACGCGCGAGGGCGCGAACACGGCGAGCGTCTATGCCGTCGATGAGTTTGGCAACCGCTGCGCGGCCGTCACGCGCACATGGACACTCGACACGACGCCCCCTGCCAATCTTGCGATCAGCGGGACGCCGGCGCAGGGCGTTACAACCTCAAACACCGGCGTGGCGCTAACGGCTTCCGCGACAGATGCACATGTCATCACATACCACTGGATGTTCAATGGCGTGGAGAGCGAGGGGACGGCACTCAACGCGACTGCGCGCGAAGGCGCGAACACGGCGAGCGTCTATGCCGAGGACGTTGCCGGCAATCGCTCGGCGACTGTGACGCGCACGTGGGGGGTAGATACCATAGCGCCGACGATGCCAGTCCTTTCTGGTACGCCGGAAGCACTGACAAGCAGGGCGCGCTTCAGCATCACGGCGTCTTCGCAGGATGCTACTGCACTCACTTGGCACTGGACGCTGAACGGAACGGAATTGACAGAAACGACTGGAGGAACTCTTGGCGGCACAGCAACTGAGGGGACCAACACTGTCAGTGTGTATGCAACCGATGCGGCGGCGAATGTTTCGCCTACTAATTCATATACCTGGGTGCTTGTGACGAGACCTCCGTCAACGCCGGTGATCACCGGAACGCCTGAGGATGGCGCGGTCACTTCGAATAGGGTCGTCAGCCTTGAGGCTGCCTCGACGCATGTGATCCCCGTCACCTACCACTGGACGTTCAACGGGGTGTCCTCCACAGGCGCGAGGCTTGTTGTTAATGCGACTGAAGGGGCTAATTCCGCGAGCGTCTACGCCAGGGATGAACTTGGCAATCGTTCTGGAGCGGCGACGCGCACGTGGACGCTTGACACGACGCCCCCAACAACGCCTGAATTTACCGAGAAGCCGTCAGAGTTCACCAATGTGCGGCTGTTCTGCATCAAGGCAACTTCTGACGATGCGACCGCTCTCACCTGGCATTGGACGTTGAACGGGATGGTTGCGGCGGGTGTGACCGGCGGAATGCTTGTAGGAGATGCAAAGGACGGTGATAATACGGTCAGCGCGTATGTCACCGACGCGGCGGGTAATGTCTCGCAGACGACCACTTACAGCTGGAACTACGACAAGGATCCACCCGCCGTGACGCTCACGAGCGAATCGCTTAGTCCGTTCAACGCTGCGCAGTCGCCGTGGGTGGTTACGGCCACGTTCGGCGAACCCGTAACGAACTTGACGGCCAGTTCGATTACGGTGGCGAACGGAACCGTCGCTTCGGTGGTGAACGTCCAGAACGCCAACGAGACCTACACGATCACGATAAACCCGACTACAGACGGCGAGGTGTCCGTCTCGATCGGCGCGGGCGTGGTCGCGGATGCGGCTGGGAATGTGAATGAGGCGTCGAATGAGTTGAGGCGTATGTATGACACCGTGAAGCCCACGGTAACGCTCACGAGCGAATCTCTCGATCCGTTCAACGCGGCGGGATCGCCGTGGATCGTGACGGCGACGTTTAGCGAGGCGGTGACGAATTTGACAGTCAGTTCGATCACAGTGGTGAACGGTGCGGTGGACAATGTGTCTGGTTCTGGGACGACTTACATGTTCAGCGTCATGCCGACCGCGAACGGCGAGGTGTCTGTATCAATCGGCGCGGGGGTTGTCGCGGACGCGGCTGGGAACGGGAATGAGGTGTCAAACACGCTCAGTCGCATGTATGACACCACGAAGCCGACGGTGACGCTCACGAGCGAATCGCTCAATCCGTTCAATGCGGGGCAGTCGCCGTGGGTGGTTACGGCGGTGTTCAGCGAGCCTGTCACGAACTTCACGGTGAATTCGGTTTCGGTGGTGAATGGGACGGCTTCGGTGGCGAAGGAGCAAGGTTCTGATGTGACTTATACCATTACGATCAGTCCAGCTGCCGAAGGTACGGTGTCCGTTTCGATCGGTGCTAACGTGGTGGCAGATGCGGCGGGGAATGGAAACGAGGCCTCCAGCACGCTCAGTCGCATGTATGACAACACGAAGCCTACCGTGGCGCTCACGAGCGAATCGCTCAATCCGTTCAATGCGGCGCAGGCGCCGTGGGTGGTCACGGCGACGTTCAGCGAGCCCGTCACGAACTTCACGGCGAATTCGATCACGGTGGCGAACGGAACCGTCGTTTCGGTGGTGAACAACCAGAACGCCAACGAGATCTACACGATCACGATAAACCCGACGGCAGATGGCGAGGTCTCCGTCTCGATCGGTGCGGGCGTGGTCGCGGATGCGGCTGGCAACGGGAACGAAGCCTCGATCGAGCTGAGGCGCATGTACGATACTGTGAGACCCACGGTTGAGCTCACAAGTGCAACGCCAAGCTACTTCAATCAGGCGGGGGCGCCTATGGTGGTCACTGCACAGTTCACAGAACCTGTCACGAACCTTGTGGCTAATTCCATCACGGTAGTCAATGGGACTGTGGCCTCGGTGGTGAACGACCAGAACGGCAACGTGACATACACGATTACGATCAACCCGACGGAAGACGGTGCGGTGTCCGTTTCGATCGGTGCGGGCGTGGTCGCGGATGCGGCTGGCAACGGGAACGAAGCATCTGCGACGCTTTCGCGAATCTACGACACGACGTCGCCCACCGTCACGCTCACAAGCGACACGCCTGAGCCGCCGGAGTTGCTCAACTGTTACGCGATGCCGTTCGCGGTGACGGTGACGTTCAGCGAGGCGGTCACTAACTTCACGGCGGACGCTGTCACCGTCTCGAACGGAACGGTGGCTGAGGTTACGGCGTCGCAGGATCCGGAGACCACCAACAAGGTGTATGTTGTGACGATCGACCCTGCAGACGAGGACGTCACTTCAATTTCCGTTCAGATCGAGAGTGGCAAGGTGACCGACCTTGCCGGAAACCCGAATGGGGCGTCAAATGAGATCACGCGCCACTGCGATGTGAAGAGGCCTACAATAAGTATTATAAATACAAAAACCGCAAGGATTCCATTGTCTGTAACCATTCAGTTCAGCGAGACTGTGACGAACCGTATTGCTGGCACGGGCTTTACGGAAGATTCGGTCAACGTTCAAAATGGTACGGTAGAAGTGGAAACACGAGATCCTTTGGAGCCTACTATAAAAATCACCCCAAATAACGGTGTGACGAACATGACGTTCCGGATTGAAGAAGGGGTCTTGACCGACATGGCAGGTAACGAGAATGTGGCTTCGAAGAGACTGATCTTCACCAACGATGGGTCTGGTTGGAAATGTGAGGAAGAACCGGAACCGCCGCCACCTACAAGCGACATGGAGTTCGGCGGCACGGTTTCGTTGAAGGTGAATCCCGATACGGGGGAGACCAACAGCGTAAGCTTCACGACGCTCGGATTCAGGCCGGGGGCTGTGTCAACGTTCACTTTGTCCGGCTTCGATGCGACGGCCTCCGCCATCGCAGATCTGCAGATGTGGTTTGTGGTCGGCGAGACGATCGGCGGCACGCGCTGGTACGAGAAGGTGAACACGAGCGCGACTTACAACTCCGGTGTGCTTACGGTCACGCTTCCAGGCACTGCCACCACGGATAAGTCTTCCGGCGGGCCGTACAGGACGTTCTTCATCTTCGGCGTCGACAACAAGGCTCAATGACGGAAGGGGGAATCGGCATGGATCTGAAAATGTGGGCTCGTGGCTTTAAGCCTGTTGCGCTTTGCCTATGCGCGGCGATGGCGCAGAGTCCGCTTTTTGCGGATGGAGTTACGCGGACTATTCAGCCCCTGTCCAGCGGATGCAGGGTCACTCTTTCATGGAATTTCTCGGGGAAGGTCGAGTCCGACCTCATCCTTGAGGAGCGCTTCGTGGATGGATGGTATGTGGATGATTCTACCGTGCCGTTCGGATCGCTTGATGCCAGTTGGTTCTCAGGGCGGGTGGCGCGGTTCGCCGTGAAGCCGTCACTGCTCTCGCAGCCCGGATCGATTTCATTTGTCGTCATTGTCGGTGAAAATGCCCATCTGGGTGTCGTCTCTGGAGATTGGAAGATGTACTTGGGGGGGGCGTTCAGGAAGGGAGTCATCTCCGGGGAAAACAGCTTGTCTGTTCTGGTGGGCATTGCTGGCGGGTCTAGCGCGATTAGCGGGGGCGTGGGGGGCAGCGGGGCAGCTCCGGACGGCTGGGCCGACGCGCTTGGCGGAGCTGGTTCTAGCGGCTCCAGACCGTCCAGCGGGGCAAAGGCAATGGTTGTCGAGAAAGCCATAGCGATAAAGGTGTTCAAGGTGGTTGATGGAGCGATAGAACTGTCGTATTCAGGTGTGTCCAATGCCGGCGTCATGGTGGTTGAGGGGTGTAAGGGGCTCGGTGGAACTTGGACGGAGCTCAAACGCATGGACGTCTCGGCTGGCGACGGGAAGGTGATTCTGGCCGTGGCGGATGCCGGGGCCTGTCGGTTCTTCAGGCTTAAACTCTTGGCGGAGGAGGAATAGGCGATGCGCAGGTTTTGGTTGTTGATCGCCATGGCCGCCTCTGGGGCGGCGTTGGCCGAAGGTGGCGACGAGGGACTTGTCGAGAAGGACGATGGCAGTGCCTGGCATTTCAGGGTGGGGCCGGTGATGGCGCCCCGCGTCCGCGCCAGGGTACGCGCTCCGCGCCGGGTTGTGCCGCATGTCTCGCCACAAATGCCGGGGGGTATGGGATCTAATTCCTCCGGGACGAGCGGAAATGCGCCAGCCGATCCTTCTGCCGGATATGCAGAACGCCAGTACGCAGATGGGTTCGTCCGGCCCGACGAGGGAACGGAAGATCCTGATTCGATGATCTCGGGTCTGACCTGGGACTGGGGCGCGAATAACGTGGGCGCACAGTATTCAGGCGGCAAGATGGAGTTCCACACCGGCATGACGAGGTGGGACGAAAGTGTTTCGACGTCATCCCGTTCATTCTCCAGCGGAGGAGGGGGATCGGGCCATGAGAGCGACCAGGACATACTTCTCGGCGTGGAGGCTATGGGTGGATGGACGTTCTTCGACGACCAGATGTTCGACGCCGCAGTGGACGCTGGATTCAGATTCTACGGTACCGGGAACCTTAAGACAGGATCGGGCTACAATTACGGGACGCGCGTCACCACTACGAAGACGCGCAACGAATACCGTTTTGTGGATAGCTACGATGCGTCGGGCTGGACGGATGTCCCGAGCGGATCGTACACTGGAACTCCGGGCGGCCCCGGGCGCATCATAGGCGCGACTCCTACGCGTCGCGAGGAGCTGATGGGCAGCACGAGCTTGCAGTCCTCCGAGACGTATTCGTATCGTTATCGTTCCCACACGAAGCTGGACTACAGGATATGGGATCTGAGGCTAGGCCCAACGCTGGGCTGGAAGGCCACGGACTGGCTGGCGATACGCGGCGGCATCTACGGGCTTCTTGGGCTTGTCGATGCCAGGCTGCGGACCAGTACGGACATGACTGGAGGTAAGTCCAGCGCGAAAAGCTCGTCCTGCGATGCGGTGTTCGGCATGGCCGCCGGGCTTTCCGCGCAGATAAACCTCACGGACAATCTGTTCCTGATGGGGGGCGCCGAGTACGATTGGTGGTCGGACACGGTCGGCCTCAGGGCCGGCGGCGCAGACGCGCGCATTGAACTGAGCGACTTTACCGTGTCGTTAGCTATCGGAGTTGAATTCTGAGGGGAGGAAAATGAACATGAAGAAGTTTTTGAAGGTGTTCTTCGCCGCGTTTTTCTCGCTTGCGATTGCATCGCCACTCAACGCCGAGGTGTTTGAATCGACGTATGATGTAACTCAATGTCAGAACTATGAGCTTATTACGTCCATGTTGATTGGACCAGGTGTTGCGAGACATCCGAGCGGGGCTAAGATCCCGCAGACGAGTAATGTTCAGGTCGGTGTGTTTTCGAATCTCGTGGCTAGTGTCATCCCTACATTCACTAACGGAGTAATCCTTTCCACGGGGAAAATTACGGATGGCCCCTCGCTTGAGAATGAATCCGCTACTTTCCGATGGGCTGACGATGCTTTACCAAATCTCGGTCGAGACACCGATTTGAATGGATACTTTGGAGAGGATCTTTCTAATCCTGCGGGCATTATTCTCTACATCCAACCGACTAATAGGACCATAAACATTCCCTTTGTGATGGCTTCGGAGGAATTTTATTATTCGCGTACGCCCTCTGCCGATTTGCCGACACAAGAAAGATACGAACAATATTCTGACAAGTTCGCGTTCTTTCTGAAAGAATTGGGCGATGCTGCTGTAACCACTAATGCTCAGGGTATTGTTGTCGACACTAGTACGGATATGAAGATTGACAATACGGGAACATCAGCCGACTGGTGGAATGTTGCCAAACTACGCGATGAGAATGATGTTGAGATCGCTGATGTCGAAATAGCTACAGTCAATCAGCACACAAATACAATGCGTTATTTTATTTCCAATGTGATCACGGATGAGTACAGCGAACTAGTTTTTCCGGCAACTGACATTATGTTGCCGATGGAGTTCAATGGTGCAATAGTGGGTCCCATAGCAGTGGCCAATAATCTCGACACAAACAAAATCTATAAACTTAAGATCATAATTGGTGATGGTCGTGACAATACAGTCAATTCAGTTGTCTTTCTGCGTGACCGCGGTATTACTTCAGGTGCGGATTTGAAGATTGATGTCACGGGTCCTACGGCTCTGCCATCTGACGGACCGGCGACGTTTACAGACACCGTGTCGAATATCGGGCCAGCCACTGCCGATGGGGTCAAGGTGACGCATTATCTGCCTCTGGGCGTGGATCCAAGCACGGTACAGAGGAATTGCGAAGTTGGTTCGTATGGCGACATTTTCGAGGAGAACGGAACGAATTGCTTTGTCTGGACGATCGGCGACAGGTTCAAGAGCGGCAGCAACGCCGTGATGACTGTTACGTGCGAACTTCCTGCGGAAGGTTCGTACACCAACCTAGCCAAGGTCGTCACGTCGACTGGCGACTATGACGACTCGAACAATACAAACGACCACATTACGGTAGTAGGGTCGTTGCCGACGTTGCGCGTTGCGGCGATCGATACGAACAAGGTGTATGGAACGGAACTTTCGCTTGAAAATCTCGAGTACATACTGTATGTTGATGGAACGAACGAAACACAGAGTGTGTCGGGCATAGATGTAACCTTCACCAATGCGCAGGGCCAGGCGGTCGATCCCACCATCGCCACCGCCCCCGTCGGCACTTACGGAATCTGCCTTTCGAACATACAAGGCGACGGTCTTTCCGTCTTCGGCGACAGGGTGAAGTACTTCCCGGGTGTGCTGACGATCACGGCTAAGGAAGTGGAGGTCTCCGTTTCCGGTTCGCAGGACACAAAGGAGTACAATGGTTCCAACCAGAGCTCCACTCCCATTCTCAGCTATACCAGCAATGAACCATCGGATTCTGCATTGTTCGACGAGACGAAGGTTGTGTTCACCGGCACGGAGACGCTTACGCGCAAGGACGTGGGCGCCATTCCACAGGAACTTGATCCCTCGCAGTTCTCCTACACGGACGCAAACCTCTCCGTCACATTCACGATTGCCCAGGACGGCAAGCTCACAATCACCCCTAAGGAGATCACCGTCGCCGTCTCCGGTTCTCAAACCACGAAGCCCTACAATGGTTCCGACCAGAGTTTCTCCCCCGTCTTAAGTTATTCCACTTCGGAAACACTATTCGACAAGACGAAGGTGTCTTTCACCGGCACGGAGACTTTGACGCGGAAGAATGTGGGTTCCACTTCCCAGGGACTTGCCACCTCGCAGTTCTCGTACACGGATGACAACCTTGACGTCACGTTCACGATTGCCCAGGACGGCAAGCTCACCATCACGCCAAAGGAGGTGACGGTTGCAGTATCTGGAACTCAGGACACGAAGGAGTACACCGGCTCCGATCAGAGTTTCACGCCTGTCCTCAGTTATTCCACCACGGAGACCGCCTTTGATGAGACCAAGGTGGCGTTCACGGGCACGGAGACCTTGACGCGCAAGGATGTTGGTTTCACACCGCAGGGGCTTGTTTCCGGACAGTTCTCCTACTCTGATTCAAATCTTGACGTCACGTTCACAATCTCGCAGGACGGCAAGTTGACTATAACACCCAAGGAGATCACCATCGCCGTCACCGGTACTCAGGAGACGAAGGAGTACACTGGTTCCAACCAGAATTTCACACCTGTTCTCAGTTATTCAACCACGGAGACCGCCTTTGATGAGACCAAGGTGGCGTTCACGGGCACGGAGACCTTGACGCGCAAGGATGTTGGATCCACTCCTCAGGGTCTTGCTCCCGGGCAGTTCTCATATTCGGACGAGAATTTCGCCGTTACGTTTACGATAACGCAGGATGGCAAGCTGACGATCACGGCCAAGGAAATCACGGTCGCCGTCTCCGGCACGCAGGACACGAAGGAGTACACAGGTTCCAATCAGAGTTTCACCCCTGTTCTCAGCTACTCGACCACGGAGACCACCTTCGACGAGACCAAGGTGACGTTCAGCGGCACTGAGACGTTGACCCGCAAGGACGTGGGTTCGACTCCTCAAGAATTGGCTCCAGGTCAGTTCTCGTACTCTGACGCGAATCTTATTGTCACGTTCACGATCTCACAGGACGGCAAGCTGACGATAACGCCGAAGGAAATAACGGTTGCAGTCTCTGGTTCGCAGGATACGAAGGAATACACGGGCTCCGACCAGAGTTTCACCCCTGTTCTCAGCTACTCGACCACGGAGACCACTTTTGACGAAACCAAGGTTTCATTCACCGGCACTGAGACCTTGACTCGCAAGGATGTTGGCTCCACTCCGCAGGAACTTGCCCCAGGCCAGTTCTCGTACACGGACTCGAACTTTGCCGTGACATTCACGATTGCGCAGGACGGCAAGTTCACCATAACTCCTAAAGAAATCACGGTAGCCGTCTCCGGTACCCAGGACACGAAGGAGTATACGGGTTCCGATCAGAGTTTCACCCCCGTCTTGAGCTATTCGACAACGGAGACCACGTTCGACGAGACGAAAGTGACGTTCACCGGCACTGAGACTTTGACCCGCAAGGATGTGGGGTCGACACCCCAGGAACTCGCTCCTTCGCAGTTCTCCTATACGGATGACAACCTTGTCGTCACATTCACGATCTCTCAGGACGGCAAGTTGACGATAACTCCGAAGGCGATCACGGTCGCTGTTTCCGGCTCTCAGGAGACGAAGGAATATACTGGTTCCGACCAGAGTTTCACCCCCGTCCTCAGCTATGCCAGTAACGAACCATCTGATTCGGCATTATTCGATGAAACTAAGGTGACGTTCACCGGGACGGAGACCTTGACGCGCAAGGATGTTGGTTCCACGCCACAGGAGCTTGCCCCCGGTCAGTTCTCGTACTCTGACGCGAATCTTGTTGTCACGTTTACGATCTCCCAGGACGGCAAGTTCACGATCACGGCCAAGGAGATCACGGTAGCCGTCTCCGGCACTCAGGAGACGAAGGAGTACACGGGATCCGACCAGAGTTTCACACCCGTCCTGAGCTATTCGACCACGGAGGCCACGTTCGACGAGACGAAGGTGACGTTCACCGGCACGGAGACCTTGACGCGCAAGGATGTGGGTTCGACGCCACAGGAACTGGCTCCCGGTCAGTTCTCGTACTCTGACGCGAATCTTGTTGTCACGTTCACGATCTCTCAGGATGGCAAGTTGACGATCACTCCTAAGGCGATCACGGTCGCCGTTTCCGGCTCCACCGCCACGAAACTGTACAATGGTTTCGACCAGAGTTTCACACCAGTCCTTAGTTACGCCACGCCCGAGACGGCCTTCGACGAGACGAAGGTGACGTTCACCGGCACAGAGACGCTTACCCGCATGGACGTGGGTTCGACTCTTCAGGAACTCGCTCCCGGCCAGTTCTCCTACGCCGACGACAACCTTTCCGTGACGTTCACCATCGCGCAGGATGGCAAGTTGACCATAACGATGAAAGAGATCACGGTCGCAGTTTCCGGTTCCCAGGACACGAAGGAGTTCACGGGCTCCGATCAGAGTTTCACTCCGGCACTGAGCTACTCGACCACGGAGACGACCTTCGACGAGACGAAGGTGACCTTCACCGGGACGGAGACCTTGACGCGCAAGGACGTGGGTTCGACGCCACAGGAGCTTGCCCGATCGGAGGTCTCCTCCACCGAAGACAACCTTCCAACCTCGTTCACGTTTGTGCAGGACGGCAAGTTGACGATAACTCCGAAGGAGATCACCGTTGCCGTCACCGGCACGCAGGACACGAAGGAATACACTGGCTCCGACCAGAGTTTCACCCCAGTCCTCAGCTATGTCAGCAATGAACCCTCGGACACTGCACTCTTTGATGAAACTAAAGTGACCTTCACCGGGACGGAGACCTTGACGCGAAAGGATGTGGGCTCGACGCCACAGGAGCTTGCCCCATCGCAGTTCTCGTACACGGATGAGAACCTTGCCGTCACGTTTACGGTCTCCCAGGACGGCAAGTTAGCCATCACGCCTAAGACCATCACAATCATCGCCAAGGATGCGGCGAAGGCTTATGGCGAGGTATTGACATTCACCGGTGGGCCGGACGAGTTTACGGTGGATGGACTTTCGGACGGCGAGCAGGTGACGTCCGTCGTCATCACGAGCGACAAGGCCGAGGCGCCTGGTACGGATGTTGGCGTATATGAGGATGAGATAGTTCCTGATTACGAGGTGATGGGCATCGACACGAACAACTACAACATAGTGTTCTCCAATGGAACGCTCACTGTCACGCAGGCTGTACTCACGATCACCGTCAATGATGCCGTCTGGAAAGTCGGCAGGGCTCGTCCCAGCTACAGCTTTGCGGACTTCTCGTCTCAATTGAAGGCCGGTGACACTGTGGCGGATGTGACCGGCGGCTCTGGCCTTGCGACGGATGTGGACTATACCAACGCCGTCTGGAACGCATCCGAGCCTGCTGATTCGGACGAAGGAACGTACGCTGATGAAATCTGGATCGATCTTACGAGCCTTGATGGGGCTAAGGCGGCGAACTATCTGGTGGATATCGACCCGGGCGATCTGGTCGTCCGCGCGACGGAGGCTGTTCTCAAGACCACCATTTCGGCAAGTCTGAACTGGAACACTGGCCTTCTCGATCTTGAAATGACGATAAAGAACACAGGTGACGGCGAAGTCGATCCAGACTTCGACTACTGGGTGGAGCTGGAGGCTGGGCCGCGTGGCGTCGGCCCCAAGACGACCGTGGAGAAGAGCTACTACATCGCATCGCCCACTGGGACGATGCCGGACGGGTACGACTACATTGAGCTCACTTCGAAGGTCAAGGCCGCGCTCAGGGCCGTCGGCAACCGTGACGAGGTGTTCGATCCAGGCGAGAGCGTTACGGTGAAGGGCGTCAGCGTCTATCACTGGAAGAGGTGGAGCCCGGAGAAGTTCATAGACGCGGATTCGTTCTTCGTGGCGGGCAGGCTCTTCAGCCCGGCGGACGCGAACAGGGACTTCGTCGTCTCCGAGGAGGAGAAGACAGCCGCGGCGTCGCTTCTCGGCTCGAACAGCGCGGACTACCTTGAAGTGAGCCGTCTCGCGCTCTTGCCGTATTACCACTGGAGCTCTTCGGAGGGAACGTGGAAGTAGTGGTTAGTCGCTAGTGGTTAGTCGGTAGTGGAGTGATTAGTGATTGGACACAAGAAATTTAAAGGAGGAAAGAAATGAAGATGAAAATGATGATAGGCGGGTGTGGTGCGGTCGTGATGACGGCGGCGACGCTTTTTGCGCAGGCAGAAGCGCCGAAGACCATCAAGGTGGTAGGGCTGGAGGACGACAAGGACAACACCACGGTCGTGGCTCCGGCGGAGCTTGGCGCGAAGCCTGAAACGGTGGCGATCTCCGCGGACGCTCTCGTGAAGAAGGCGACGGAACAGGCTGCGGGACCTGCCATCAACGCGGACGACCTCGCGAAGCAGAATGGGGCCGGGGCGAACGAGAAGATGGCTAACGTCAAATCTCTAACGCTTGAAGGCATGGTTATTCCGCCCAGCGCCGACGACACCAAGACCTTGCAGGAGGCGATCAGGAAAATCCTGACACAGGTGAACAAGCAGGTCGGCACGGTCAGTTCCAACGGAATCGAAAACCTCACGATGCCGTATCAGCAGCTTGGCGACGGCAAGAGCTACGAGGTGGAATGGAGAAAGGCCCTTCGGCTTTTGCTTTCGCCCGTCAACTACAATTTCACTGAGGACGGCGAACTTGTTCTTTTCGGTCTTGCCGAGGAGGTGGACGTAAAGCACAAGCAGCTTGCGCAGGAGCGTCTGGCATCGAACCGCACGCCGATCCTCTTCACCACGAACGAATCGGAGGGCGGAATGGAGCTTAGGAGCGCGATCCGCGACGTGTCCATCAAGGCGGGTGTGACGATAACTACCGACTACATGGAGCAGGGGGACCTCTACGTCCCCGTCCAGGCTACAGCCGTTGAGGGCACGCTCAAGGCCGACGACATCGCCAAGGCGAAGGAGAAGACGGCCGTTCAGCAGACTCAGGTGAAGCGCACGACGTTCGACACGAACGGGCAGCAGGTTGAATGGCGGATTGTCCTGAGGGAAATCCTCAATCCGCATGATTACGATTTTGTGGAGTCGGGTGGAGTCGTCCGCATCGCGAAGCGTGCCAAGCTCAAGCAGTGGGAGCAGGATGCCGTGGCGGCCAAGCCCTTGATGGCGCGGGTGATCCGCCTCTACCACGCCGATCCAGAGGCGGTTGTCGAGCGAGTGATGAAGATCAAGGGACTTTTGCAGCATCCCAACTCGTCTCTCCAGGCGACGCGCAAGAAGGATGACAACACGGAGGTGGTCAAGAACCTCAACTCCCGCATCCAGACGAGTTCGGGCCAGCAGTCCGGCCAGAGCGACACGACATCCCAGGTGTTCGACAAGCTTATAAGGCCGAGGACAGTTCCGGCAATCATCGCATACGACGTAGAGGAGAATCTCGACAACATCGAGGCGAAGGTGAGGCTCTTCGACATCAAGGAGAAGCAGATTCTCATCGAGGCGATCATCTTTCAGCTCGATTCCGACAATGGTACCAATGGCGAGATGGACGGGATCAAGTGGGAAGGGTTCGAGAATTTCGTCCCGCTGTATGGTACGTTCGGCAATGTGAAGAATGCCGCATCTACATTTGCCGCGTTGGCGAAGGAGACAGACACAAAGCCCAGGGACGGGTTCAAGATCCGTCGTGGCGGACAGCTTTGGATGAGAACGGACGCCATTGACTTCCAGTCGACGATTCAGTTGATCCGCGAGAGGAGCAACACGAAGTTGCTGCAGAACCCGACGATAGTCGTGGGTGACCACAGCGAGGCGGCGATCCAGGTTTCGGACGTGGAGCCGATTCCGCAGGTTGACGCGAGCACGGTTTCGAGTCTCCAGTCCTCTTCGGACAACGTGCAGAACTCGATCAACATCCAGTGGAACATGCTTAGGAGCGGAATTCTCATGTGGGTGTCGCCCGAGATCACGGAGCAGGGCACATCGGTGCGGCTCACAGTCCATCCGCAGGTCGTAACGAAGGGCGACAGAAAGGATCTTGCCGAGCTGGGTGGCGTATTCAGGCAGTATCCCGTGTACAACTACGAGCTTAAGATGCATGAGATGGACACGCGGGCGACGGTTCCCAGCGGGGCTACGCTCATGTTTGGCGGACTCATTGACAACGTGGAACAGGAGGTGGAAGAGAAGGTCCGCTGGCTTGGCGATCTGCCGGTCATCGGCTGGCTCTTCCGCAGCAAGACGAAGAAGATGGTGCAGAAGAATCTTGTAATAATGATCCGCCCGACGATTCTTGAGGATGACGATGTGACAGGGTTTGAGGCAAATGCGCTCAAGGAGGCGGAGTCGGTGTCTGTAAACTCCGGCCGTGACCTTAAGAAGACTCCGATTGGGGGGCCTTACACCTACAAGGAGACGAAGCAGAACATCAAGGACTTCTACGAGGAGCGTGTCGTGAAGCCGTTCGAGGATGACGATGAGTATGAGGGAGTGGAAATGGGGAATGCGGGAGAAGAAAAGAATGATGGGGGTGGGCGGACGATTCCGTCCGCCGCAGGACAGGGGGATGACAAAGAAAAGGTGGAAGAGAAGGCTGTAGAGAAGAAGCCGGATGTTCTGGAGGATCTGTTGAAGGCGGATGAAAAGAAATCCGCCGAGCAGAAAGCCGAAAAGGCAGGTGGAACCGAGGATTGAGAAATATGGTTCAAAGCCAGTTCCACAACGCAAGCAACGCCGAACGCCGGGGAGGGTGCCTCCTCGCGCGTTTGCGCTTTGCTTTGCGGCGCGGCGTGACGCTTGTGGAACTGATGATATCGATGTTGATCTTGACGATCGTCTGCCTCTCCTGGCTGCAGATAATCGGCATACAGTCAGCCCGCAAGGAGGCTCGCCGTCGCGAAGCCGTCGAGCGCCTTTCTGGCATGATGGATGCGTTCTTGTACCGTTATAAGGATGGTTCTGCCCGTTCGAATTATCATTACAAAATGGTGAGAGTAGGGAATAATCTTGATTTTGAAAGAGAGAGAAATGTTAATGCGACGCAAGTCGTTTACCCATTATTCGACAATGATGTTTCCTCTATAGGCTATAGACTTAACCTCGTTTCCGGCGGACAGTTGCCCGACAAAGGCTTTTTTTCGAGTAATTGGCGTTCTTATAGTTGGCTCGTCGGGCAGCTCTATGATCGTAATGGCTCTGTGACTGATGTGGGTAAACCTTTTTTCACTTTGTCTGTATGTATGGGGTTGTAGGAGGGGACCGTGAATATGGTGTATGAGGTAGTTGTAATACCCGGTAGGAGGGGCTCGCCGCCGTGTGGTGTGTCGTTTCGAAAGGGTACAAATGGTTCGCGTGGCTACACAATCGTCGAATTGATGGTGACGATTGTGATTGTATCTGTCTTGGCGGTGTCGGTTGGCGTATTCTTCGTGAAACTTCTGAACATCCAGGAACATGAACGCGAGGAGGCGTACGTGCGGGAGAAACTCGCCGATATTTGTGGTGAGTACGCGGACAAGTTGTCGATAGGTTCCTCCATCATCAATACCAGTACCAATGCAACCATTGTGAAGTATCGTCAGGAGACAGGTGGCGTATCGCTGGAGACTGGGCTTGTTACGCGTGTTGCGTACCTTTCTTCATTGTTGAATTCGACGAACGACACGGTGGACATGAACATATTTTCGATAGAGAACCGTGATTTGAGCCGGAAAATAGCGCGTAGCGCAAGAGGCGATGCCCATCTCTTGCCTCTTGTGGGTGATATGGTGAGCTGTACGTTTACGCCGCTTAAGACATCGACTTCAACTCTTAATGTCGAGACGATGAACGACACGGATGCAGGCATGTGCGCGAAGATGGTGCCTCATGCAGTGTTTGAAGCAACTGATGCCGCATTGGGATGGCTTCAGGTGACGGCGCGATATCGTGTCAAGAACGATAAGGGGGAACTAGAGACAAAAACAGCTACAGCAGGAAGGGTGGTACGGCTGTGGAACAGGGAATGACAGTACCATCATTTGCGGACGTACAGAAGCGCGTCCCTTCCGCAAAACGCGGTTTTATGCTTGTGGCGGTTCTAATCATCACGGCAGTTGGTTTGCTTTTTGGAGCCGGTGCTCTGTTGTTGTTCCGTTTTCAATGCCAGATGCGTATTGATAGACAACATGAACTGGAAAAAGTTTATGCGGTCAGGTCGGCATTGAACTATATTCGAACTTACACGGATGAGATTCCTGACACCGGAGAAACATTCAGCTATCATACTGGCAGCGAACGTGATTTGCGGTTGTTGGTGAAACCTGTCAAGACAATATTTCCAGACTTGAACAATAATAGACATTTTGCCATGCAGAGAGGTGATTTCCTTTTTCCGTACAGGAAACAGTATAATAGCTTACTTGATTATGAATATGGAGCGACTGGTGTGACGAATTTGCTGATCAAGAAAGAACTAGACGGACGATTCGGTCTTGCATTCACAGACTTGACGGCGTCTAACAGTGTAAAATGGTGGGTCAATATCGGGATGTGTGATACAGGGGGGTGGCTTCAGGAAAATTATGGGAGGCGATATTATTTCTACCCGCAGACTTATGTTGAAGGTAATGTCACTCAAGATATCATACGCCTTTGTATTATCCGCAATGTGACGAACGAATCGAATAAAGTAGGGTGTAGGCATGGTTGGCCATTGTCAAGGGAGGGGGAAAGAGCACTGGTATTCGAGATTAGTCCCAAGGGTGGTGAGTCAAACAATGCGGATATGACGGTGTACGAATATTGTTACACTGGTACCTCAGTCATGAGTACACCTCTCATTCGCTGGGTAAATCGCCCTTCGCTTTGTAATATGGGCATACAGATTGCGGACGACAAGGTTTCTATGTTTTATATTGGTAATGGCTCTTTGAATGATGCAGCCCCCTCTTCGCGAGGATACACATTTTCGGACAGTACACAGCTGACTCCGCTTACCTATAAATATTTTGCAGAGGAGGTTGTGATCGGAGGGAAAACATACGGAGGTGTTTTTACTAATGACGATGGGGAAGTAAAAGCACCTGAACTAAGAGCCGTATTTGAAGTTCAAGCAGCTTCGGACAAACGAAATGGGAAAGAATCAGCGTTTGATGTCAAGTCCAACCTTGATTTCCTTACTGATTTTAGGGTTACGCCTGCGTACCAGTACGATGTGTTTATTGAACATCCCCTCGGTACTGAACCGAAGCTCGCCACTGTCGCACAAAAAATTGGAGAATATGATAGAGACGGCATATTGTATACAGTCCTAACCTACGATACGCATGGGACGGAGCACAAGGGATTCCGTCAGGACGAGAAGGAAGCACGAGCAGGGGGAGGCCGGTGACGGGGACGCTTGACAGATTCTCCTCCGCGAGAGGGACGCGGAACGACGAGGTTGCGGCGAGCCTTGCCGCAGCGCGTCGCCGTCGCGTATGGAAGATTGTGATCATCGCGAACGCCGTAGCCCTCATCGCGACGATCGCCGGTTGCCTCTTCATGATCCGCACGCAGGGTGTGCAGTCGGACGTAGCCAAGATGCGCGACGAGGTGGGCGAAACGCTTACGATGATGTCCCTCGGCGGCGCGAGCGAGGCAGTCGCGAGATATCTTCCCGCATTGATCAGCACGACGGCGCGCTGGGACAGCAAGTTCGCCACGAGACGAGAGAGTTTCCGCGGGCTGGACATGGAGATAAACCATGTGCAGGCCATGCACCGCCTTGGGGTGGTTGCAGAGCGCTGGCACAAGGATCTCGAGGGCATTTCGCCGATGCAGCGGAATGAACTTTGGCAGAAGAGCATCAAGGCGCAGATAGAGGGCGAACAGAAGAAATGGCCGAACATAACTCACCAGAAAGGCGCGGCGGAATGGATGTTTGATCTTTGGAAGGAGTTCTGGTTCGGGATGAAACAGGGGCTTGTATGGCCGTGCGGCATCTACGCCAGAACGGTTGAGCTTGTAAAGGGCGGGGGTGCGTTTGACAGACTTGGCGTTGGCGACCGTCTTCGCTACATACTCTTCCCATACAGGCTTTCGTCGTTCACGATGTTAAGGCTAGGGGGAATAACGTTGGTGGCATCCGGGCTAGGTTACTTGTTTTGCTGGCTCGGCATGAAGTCGCGGTTCGGCGCGTTGTCGTACGCAGGGATCATCTATTTTCTCTATCTGCTTATGATAGCGGTTTTCATAGTCTGGCTGGAGGTGACTACATGATAGACCTTCTTGAAATCATGGCATTGGCGGACGAGAAGGGCGCGTCCGATATCCATCTTGCCCCTTTGAGACGCCCGGCGTTCCGCATCCACGGCGAAATCGTCCGCTTGGAGCAGTACGAGCCGATAACGCCCGAGGAGAGCGAGCAGATCCTCTACAGCATCCTTCGCGACGACCAGCGCCTTGAGATCGACAAGAACTGGGAGATCGACTTCTCCTACGAGATGCGCCTCGCGAAGTATCCCATCCGCTTCCGTGTAAACATGTTCCGCCAGAACCGGGGACTTGCGGCGGTGTTCCGTTTGATCCCGTACCAGATTCTCACGCCGGAGCAGATCGGGCTGGAAATGCAGATACAGGAGCTCACAAAGCTGCCGCGCGGGCTCGTTCTTGTGACGGGGCCTACGGGCTCCGGCAAGACCACTACCTTGGCGACGATGCTCGACATGATAAACGCCCGCGACACGTCGCACATTCTTACGATCGAAGACCCGATCGAATTCGTCTACCAGGAGAAGAAGTGCGTGATCAGCCAGCGCGAGCTGAGCGCGCACACGAAGTCGTTTGCAAACGCGCTCCGCTCCGCGCTACGTGAAGACCCGGACGTGATCCTCGTTGGCGAAATGCGAGATTTGGAGACGATCTCCCTTGCCCTTACGGCAGCCGAGACGGGCCACCTTGTCTTTGCGACCTTGCATACGACGGATGCGCCGCAGACGGTGGACCGCGTTATCGACGTGTTCCCGCCCCAGCAGCAGGCGATGGTCCGCACGCAGCTCGGTGGCGTGCTTGCCGCCGTGGTCTGCCAGACGCTCCTGCCGAAAATCGGTGGCAAGGGCCGAGTTGCCGCGCGGGAGATAATGATCACGAATCCCGCCATCGCGCATCTCATCCGCGACAACCAGACGCACCAGCTGGCCGGCGCGATCGCAACGGGCATCGCGAAGGGGATGTGCCCCTTGGAACTCTCGCTTGCGAACAAGGTCATGGAGGGGATCATCGACGTGGAGGAGGCGATGGCGGCGGCGAACCGTCCGAACATTCTGGAAGAGTACCTTAAGACGAAGGGTGGCATTGCTGGGGCGTCGTCGGTGACGGGGAATGGGGAATCCTCCGCCGCCAAGACTACGGAGGATAGGCGGGGAATGGGGAATGGGGAACGGGGAACGGGGAATGGCGCTAGTGCGCCAGAGAAGAAATCCAGTTTCATGAGCTGGGGGAAGAAGTGAAGTACATAGATAAACTCTTGCTTGAAATGACCGCGAGGCGGTCTTCCGACCTGCATATCAAGGTCGGGCGGCGGCCCATTTCCCGTGTTGACGGGCTTCTGACCGAATTCGAGAACGAGCCTGTGCTGACGGATTCGTCCGTAAGAGAACTCATATCGGAGATGATGGGGGCCAAGCTCGTCAAGCGATTCGAGGAAGAAAATGAGCTGGACCTTTCCTACAAGCCGGACGACCAGCCTGACCGTTATCGCGTGAACCTCTTCATGCGTATGGGGCATCCCGGCATCGTGATGCGACAGATTCCGCGCAATGTCAAATCTCTTGATGAGTTGGGGTTCAGCCCAACGTTGAAAATGTTCGCCCACCAGTCGCAGGGACTTGTTCTCTTGACCGGCCCGACGGGGTCGGGTAAATCCACCACCCTCGCGGCGATGGTGCGGGAGATCAACGAATCGGAATCGAAGCATATCATCACGGTGGAGGATCCCATCGAGTTCGTGCATGACGACATCAAGTGCCTCATCAACCAACGCGAAATCGGCATCGACACTGGAAGTTTCGCGGAGGCACTCCGGCGAGCGCTCCGTCAAGACCCGGACGTGATCCTCGTGGGCGAGATGCGCGACGCGGAGACGATGAAGATCGCGACGCAGGCGGCTGAGACGGGCCATCTGGTGCTCTCCACGCTCCACACGAACGATGCCAAGCAGAGCGTGGACCGCATAGTGAACACATTCCCGCCGGAGGAGCAGCTTCAGATTCGTCTGAAGCTCTCCGTGACGCTCAAGGGCATCGTGAGCCAGAGCCTCATCAGGAAGGCTTGCGGGAAGGGGCGCGTGTGCATTCAGGAGGTGCTCGTCAACACGCCTTTCATCTCTGAGCTCATCAAGAAAGGCGAGATCGCCCGCATTGACGACGCCATACGCGAAGGCGCCGCCCACGGCATGATCGCGAAGAACCAGTCGCTGTTCGACTCGTGGAGGCGAGGCGACATAACGGAGGAGGATGCCGTATCGTTCAGCAACAGGCCCACGGACCTGAAGCTCGCCATACGCACCGCAAAATTCGAGGAGAAGGAGAAGGCAAAATATGAAAATCCCGTTTAAATCATTGGATTTGCACCCCAAGGGGCATGTCGTGGGATGTGGCGTGCAGGGCACAAAGTGCCTGGCGCTCGACATTTCGCAGGGCAGGGGAGGCAAGTGGTCCATAAACTGGTCGCTCGCAGGCGAAATCGGCGATGAGGCGTTCGCCTCCTTGCTTTCTAAGAGGACCGGGAAGCGGCACTTCTGGGTTTCGCCGAGCGAAGAGGGTGGATTGCAAGTTGAAACAGCGAAGGCAATCGAGATACCCGGCGGCGAGTTTGCCGTAAAGGGGGCAAGGGAGGGCTTTTTCCTCACGCAGATAAGAAGCCGATTCGTGAACGAGAAGGTTGTTTTTGGCGGAATGTGTATGAAGGGGAACGGGGAATCCTCCTCCGCCAAGGCTATGGAGGACAAGCGGGGAATTGGAAGGATTGAGCACAATGTGGGGGGGGGAGCCATTGACGACAATGTGAAGCGCGATTACCGCCACTGGTACTCAAAGATGGGCATTCGCCGTCCGCATATCGCCTCCACGGCGCTTGCGCTTGCGAACGCGTATCTTGCGCTTTATCCTCAAGAGGATCGTCTTGCCAATCCGCTGCGGCTTGTGGTCCTCAAGGGCCGGAGCGTCTATCGGGCCATTCTGATGGACGACTGGAAGTACCTTGACGAGGTGCTGCTGCCGAGAATGCAGGGCGACGACGACAGCAGGACGATTGTCGAAGAACGCACGCAAGGATGGATTGATTTCTTCAACCGTCAGTATCCCGAAGTCGTTGAAGGGCGCAAGATAGTGCCGCTTCTCATTTCGGTGAAGGAGACGCACGTGAGCGAATACGAGCATTGGGACTTGTGGGGAAGATATGCTATGGACAAGATAGACATGACGGAAGCCGTGGCGGAGCCGATTCTTTCGAACCGCGACATCGCGCCCATAGCCTTTGGCATGGCGCTTCAGGGAGGATGCTGAAATGGCGTATCAAATAGATTTCACCGCGTCGAACTATACTGTAAGACGGTGGCGGAAGGCGATTCTGCGGATTTCCTTTCTCGCGGCGGTGGGCGGGGCCGCGTATGGGGTCCATTACGTCTATACCACGTACAACGAACCTACGCTGAACATGAAGCTCGCCGAATACGAGGCCGTGACGCATCCCATCGAGGAGATGAACCAGGCGTGGGATGCGGCGGTGAAGGAATACAATTCGATGATTCGGTACTATCGTCTCGTATGGGCCGCGAATCCTACGAACTTTCTTTCTGTAATAGCCTCCTCGAAGGCGCCGTATCTTCGGCGGAGTTTTCGGCCTTCTGTCTGGACGTTGAAGACTGGCGGAGAGTGCAGGCTCGACAACCGGTATGAATTCGGCCTTGGAGACAAGGCCGAGCAGGCGAAGGTGCTTGTGTCGAACATCGTGAACGCCGTCACCTCCGTCGTGACGGTTGTGGACGGGAAGGTGGATGTACAGGGTGTGCAGGTGGAGAATCTTCTCAATGTGGACGACCTCAACATCACCACCCGGTTTTCGCTTCCGGACGTGAGGACATTTCCGCAGAAGGAAAAGGTCCTTTCTGATTGCGTCGGCGAGATAGGCGCGATGAGGAAGAAGACGAAGGAGGCCAAGATCGCGAAGGAGAGCGACGTCAAGGGGGGTTCCCCTACTGCCCAGGCGCTCATGATGGCGTATCTTACGATTGGAAAGGACAAGCCTGGATTCCCGGATGTGGCGGACGTCATAAACGTTTCCGGCTGGTTCGACCGCGCAGACCAGTTCATCGTGAAGAACAAGATTCCCGGCGATGACGCCGAAAGGCGGCGTCTCAAGGATTTCTGGAACAAGGTGGGCAATGCAAGGTTCCCTTGGGATAGATTCCGTGCGCTTGACAACGCAGATCTGGTAAAAAGTACGAAGGCGCTGGGTGAGGTCTCGGATGGTGTAAAGCGCTTCAAGGGATTTCTGGAGCAGCGCCGCGCCGATTACAAGAGACGACTGGAGCCGCTTGTTGATGGGTATGACCGCAACGACGTCTTCAACAAGCCTTTTATCGAGTCCGACCTGAAGGATCGCGTAGCGAAGGCGGCGGGAATAGTCAACGCAATGGTTTCGTTCAGGGATGAACAGGGCGTAGAGCCGGCGGTTCTCGAGAAAGAGGATGAAAAGTTTTCCTTCACGTGGGTACGGTGGACACTTACGGTTGGTGAGGAATCCTCCTCCTCCAAAGCTACTGGGGACAAGGCGGGAACGGGGGCCGCAGAACAGAATCTGCCGCTTACGCTTGAGAGACTTGCCGACTGTGCCAAGAGGGTGCTGGAACTGGGGCCGGGATACGCTCTTGACTCGGTGAAGATCAATTTTGACGGGAATGGAGAAGTCTCCGGTGCGGTTTTCGACGGGTTGCTTCCCGTGAAGAAAGTTGAATCGAAGAAGGAGAAGGCGGCCAATGTCAATTAAAAGTCTCACGAAAAGCGGTTCGTTTGTACTGGTGCTTCTCATACTGGTCGTGATAGGTTTTCCGTTCGCGATCGAGCAGATCGGCGAGGCATCTGGTTTTTTCTCTTTCCCGGCGACGAAGTGGGTCAAGGGGCTTTTCTCGTCCTCGGATGGGAGAACGTCCTCGTCCACATCCGCGAAGTCCGTGAATTGGGAAAAGCAGCTGAAGGACCTGAAGGATTTCTCAGACTGGGCGGACGGGCTTGCGGAGGTCAAGATATCCATCGTGCGCCCGGAATTGTTCCAGATAATGAGGGCTGATCCCAACCCTGCAACGGCGTCCCGTTTCTCTTGGGAGCTGCAGCTCATCTCCGACAAGTTGGAGGTGAACGCGACGCAGGTGAGAAACAAGCTTGTGCTCATCTGCGAACCCGAAGACAAGGTCTCCGGAAGGCTCGCGACGGTGAAGCCTCTTGGCGGCGGCAAGAAGGGATTTCTGGTGACGGTTGACAATGTGCGTGGCGAAGGCAAGATGGGCCTTTCCTACGAGGGGTTGCCGCCGGTCTTCTACGATGTGAAACTCCGCCGCCTTTGGCTGGTGCCGGTTGCGAGCTGCCGTTCGGCCATGAAGGGAAGGTATGATTCGGCGGTGTTCTTCCCCGGCATGGAGAAGGGACTTCCGGAGGGGCAGGTCATCTCCCCTGGCGAGGACAAGTGCGGCTACAGGATACTGAGCATAAGCGACCACTGTGTCTGGTTCGAAGCGTTCTACGGCAACAAGCCGTTGGAGGACGCCCTGCCGCACAGTATCTGGCCCGATTTCTCGCGCGTTGACACGATGGCGCCAACGCCTCCTCCTGGAAGGCTCATATTCGGCAAGAACCGTTGTTTCTGGCCGGGGGATGCAATAAAGCTGCCGAATTCCGGCTCGTATCTAATGGTGGATGATTTTCTGGCTGGAAGAGCCGTCGTGTTCCGTCTTCTGGATTCCGCGATGCGTCCTGTCCGCGAACTTCTTTGCGTCATCGTTCGGGAGAAGTGACAATGGCGAAGTACAGGGTGATGTATCATGAGATGGGAAGCCCGGAACTGAAACGGGCCACCATGGAGAGCTTCGGCGAGGCGTATCTTCGGGCCGAATGCGAGGGCAAGGGATGGCAGGTGATCTTCATCCAGTCCGCGGAGGACCGAAACCTTGTCGAACGCCTGTTGCATGCGATGACGGGGAAGATCCGGCTTCGGTTCCGCCTTGGCGTATCGACGGCGGAACTATGCATGTTCTGCGAGATCATGAGGGCCTTGTACATGGCCGGCGTGCAGATGCTCCAGATCATCCAGATGTGTATAGAGGAGGAGGGCAATTCCTGGTTCAAGAAGCGTCTGATGGTGGTGCAGGACCGCTTAAGAAGCGGCGACGACCTTTCAACGGCGATGGGAGACCCCAGATGCGTGAAGGCGTTTCCGCTTCTGATGCGCGAGACCGTAAGGATCGGCGAGGCGAACGGAAGACTAGGCGACTCGCTCGCAAGGCTCATCACCACATTCAAGCGTGCGGTGGAGACCAAGCGGGAAACGATCTCCGCCATGACGTATCCGGCCATCGCTATGATAGTCTTCTTCGCTGTTGGCGCGGTGATATCCATGAAGATACCTCCGCTTCTCAAGGAGATCGTAGGGGCGAAGGACATCGACAAGATATACAGCCAGTTGCCGGCGGCCATCAGATTGCTCTTCTACATATACGACCACCCGGCCTGCCTTATCTACCCGCCTTTGGTGATCATCGGGCTTGTGATGATGTGGCGGCTGGGGATGAAGTACCATGCAACGCGGATCGCGCTCACCAAACTCCAGCGGCGGGTCTGGATGATAGGCTCGCTCCTTTATCAGTTCGCGCTAGTAAGATTCCTTGACATGCTGGCGGCGAACCACGAGACGGGCATACAGATTTCGGACTCGCTCCTGCTCATCCGGGGAACGGTTGACGATGCGCTGATAGAGGACAGCTTGGGGCGCATCCACGAGCAGATCGTGACGCGTGGCGCCAGCCTTTCAGCTTCCATTTCTCAGCATCAGGAGGAAGATGTATATCCCGGGCTAGTACGGCAGATGATAAAGGCGGGCGAGGAATCGGGCAAGCTCGCCGAGATGCTTAGGCCGATAGTCGATTTCTACGAGAACCAGGCCAAGGCGCTTCTGAAGCGAACCATGGACATGATGACTCCGGTGATGATCATCCTTTTGGGCGCGATGATCGGCCCGGTGATCATAGGCGTGTACAAGACGCTGATAATCCTTTCAAAGGCGGCTGCAAGTTGACGATGGGAGCAAGGGAATTCACAAAGAGCGGCGCATTTGTCGTCACGGTCTTCGCGCTCGTCGTGCTGCTCGTGCCGTTCGGGATCGAGCAGATCGGCGAGGCGACCGATTTTTTCAAGTTCCCGGTCACGAATACCATCAAGGGCTGGTTCGACCTTTCGCCGGGGCGGCCGTTGCCGGCCGCCGCAGTACGTGCCGTGAACTGGGAGCGCTACAGGCAGGACCTCGAAGAGTTCTCCGAATGGGCCGAAGGACAAAGCGGCGTGGCCATTTCCCTGTCGCCCAGCGATGTGCCGGAGATAAGGGTGAACGAGAACGACGAGAAACCGGTGCGCAGAATCTGGCCGGTTTCGGTCACGAGCTGCACCGCAGGCGATCCAGTGAGCGGCAGGAAAGGGTACATCTACATATCCGGCTACGGAAAGCCTTACGATGAGGGCTCCGTGATGGCGCCTTCCGAGGATCTGTGCGGCTACGAGATAGTCTTCATCGGCGAAAGATCGGTGTGGTTCAGGGCTGTCTTGGACGACGAAGGGGATTCCCGCATGGGCGTGGTGAGGTTTCCCGAGTTCACCAGGGTGGAGGGAGACTGTCTGGTGAGGGGGAATCGCAGGTACAATGCCCGTGATGCTTTTCCGCTGAAGTCGGGAGGTTGGCTGATGATTGATTCTTTCATGCCTCCGGACGGGACGGTGTTCAAGATTCTTGACGAGAAAAAATCCGTGATCTCGACGTTGCTCTGCGTCGTGATCGGCGAGAAAGGGGGCAGATGATGGGCTGGACCAACAGTTGGGAGCCAATCAAGACTGAGCTTAATGGGCTGGGCGCCTTCAGGATATCGAAGGTGAAAGTCATGGACGGCGCGATAAACGCCGAGATGTTCAACCATGTGGATATGAGCAAGCAGCGTCCGCAGCGCCCCGTCGTCCCCGCCGGCGCGAACGGCAACGAGCTTCTCGGGACGGTGGTTGACAACGAGTTCATGACGGATTTCAACAAGGAGGGGAGCGAGGCTGTCTCCGTAATGACACGCTGCGGCTTCATTCCGCTTGGAATCGCGGTGGACAGCGAGGACAACAATGCCGACACCTTGTACGTGCTCATAAACGATCAGAATGCGTCGCTTGCAGCCACGCCCTACATGCCGAACGACATCTACAGGAACGTGACCGCGGTTCTTGCGGAGAAGCTCACACGCGCGATTTCCGTGAAACTCGTGAGGGTGGAGTCGTCGGTCGTGAACCGCGTGATCGACTTCATCTACTATCGCATAGAGATACACGACAGCGTGATCGACGAGGCCGAGGTGGCGAGGCCGCTTTCTGTAGATGTCCAGCCGGGGGAGACGGGCGTGATCATGCAGGCAAGAGCCTGGTTCCGCGAGGCGCTCAACCGAGGCGCGTCCGATATCCACATAGAGCCGATGGACAACGGCGCGGGCCGCATCCGCTTGAGGGTGAACGGCATCCTTGAAATCCTTCAGCGCCGCATCCCCGTGGGGGATCTCGTGCAGATCGTCACCTGGGTGAAGGCGCAGAGCCGCATGGACATCTCAGAGAGGCGCAAGCCTCTCGACGGAAGCGTGCGCATATCATACACCGATAGCGGCGTGGAGCGCCTTGTGGACGTGCGTATTTCCACGATCCCCACCGCCTTCGGCCAGAAGATGGTGATGCGTCTCCTCGATCCCGGCCGGCTCAAAAAGCTTGCAAGGGCAGGCCTCGCGGGAACGATCTGGGACGACACGCTCAGGCACCAGTTCGAGACGGCGCTAGGGACGCGCGACGGCATCGTTCTCGTAACCGGGCCAACAGGCTCCGGCAAGACCTCTACCTTGAACGTCGCGCTGATGCACCTCCTTTCCGACAATGTGTTCGGGGACAAGAAGAACATTGCGACGATCGAGGACCCTATAGAGTACACCATCCCCGGCGCGAACCAGACGCAGATCAACGACGCAGCGGGCGTGACATTCGCGAAGATGCTGCGCGCCCTCCTGCGTCAGGACCCAGACATCATCCTCGTGGGCGAAATCCGCGACCCAGAGACTGCGCAGATTGCGGTGCAGGCGGCACTCACGGGCCACTTGATCCTAGCGACGCTCCATACTAACGACGCTCTTGGCGCCATCGACCGTTTGAAAGACCTAGGCATATCGCCGTTCCTCATCGGTTCCACGCTGCGCATGACCCAGGCGCAGCGACTTGTGCGGAAGCTGTGCGTCCATTGCGGAAAGGACAATAGACTTCTGGGGGGCGATCTGGAGAGGAAGGTGTCGGCGAGCAGGATCGCGTGCTATGGCGACCGTCTCATCGGCCCCGAGGCGACCGTCTATGAACCGTCCAAATGCGCGTACTGCAATTGGTCCGGGTTCGACGGGCGCGTCGCGGTGATGGAGATGGTGCCGTCGAGCCCGATGCTCGTGAAGGCCATAGAGAAGAACATGAGCTCCCGGCAGATAGTTGAAGTGGCTCTGGAGAACGGCTACAGACCCATGCTCCAGAACGGGGTGGAGATGATCCGCGCGGGACTCACCTCCATCGCCGAACTGGAGACGATTTCGCTTTCCGCCGTGGCGGACGACGAGGAGCCGGAGGCGTAGATTTAACTTACAGCAAAGAAAGGAAAAGTCAAATGAAAACGAAAACGATGGCGGCACTTCTTGCCGCATTTGCCATGTCCGCGATATTTGCGGACGAGGTGAAGATAGGTGACTACACGTGGTCGTATTCGACTGCGGGCACGACTGCGACGATCACCGGCGTCGATCCTGAGACAGGTGACATCGTGATCCCCAACCAAGTAACGGTTGGCGGCAACACGTATTCAGTTACGGCAATAGAGAAGAAGGCATTCAGGTGGGCGGAAATTACTAGTGTGACCATTCCTGAGAGCGTAAAGAACATCGGTGTCCAGGCGTTTGACGGCTGCGATTCCCTCGTGAGCGTGACATTGTCTGAGGGCATTGAGAATATTGGAGACTGGGCGTTTGTAGATTGCAGCGTCCTTGCAAGCATTTCCATCCCGGAGGGGGTAGAAAGTATTGGGAAAGGGGCGTTTGAAGGATGCGTCTCCCTGGAGAGCGCTGTGTTGCCGAACAGTGTGAATAGTCTCGGCGACGGAGCGTTTGCGGATTGTACTGCGCTTAAGAGCGTGACACTTCCCCAGGTGGTGTGTACACGCGGGCTTGCGCCATTCTTCGCAGAGTCGCTTGGGACGATAACGAACATCTCCTTCGCGAGCGGCGTCACGAGCATCGGAGCCGATGTGTTCGCGGACTGCACGGCCCTTGTGGCCTTGACTGTTCCGGAAGGAGTTGCCAGCATCGGTGAAAATGCGTTTGGCGGATGCTCCGCACTTGTAAGCGTTACGCTCCCGAGCAGCTTGACGGAACTCGGCGACGGGGCGTTTGCCGACTGCGTAAATCTTGCGAACGTGACGGTTCCGCAGGTAGTGTGCTCCAACACCCTTGCCGATTACTTCGGTGAGTCGCTTGATACGATAACAAATGTGTCCTTCGCGACCGGCGTCACGAGCGTCGGAGCCGATATGTTCCAGGACTGCACCGCCATCGCAGGCATCACGATTCCGGAGGGTGTCACTAGTATCGGGGACGGCGCGTTCGCCGGCTGCGATGCGCTTGCGAGCGTATCTCTTCCGGAGAGCCTGACGGACATCGGTGTTGAAGCGTTCCAGGACTGCACGGCCCTCGAGAGCGTCGTGATACCGGCGGCCGTGGCGAACATCGGGGATTCTGCGTTTGAAGGTTGCACGTCCCTCGCGGATCTGACCATCCCGGAGGGCGTTGCCAGCATCGGCGAATATGCGTTTGGAGGATGCTCCGCCCTTGTGGACGTCGTGTTGCCGAGCAGCGTTACGGAACTTGGCGACGGCGCCTTTGCCGACTGCGACAATCTTGCGAGCGTGACAGTTCCGCAGGTCGTATGTTCCAACAGACTTGCAGATTTCTTCGGGGAGTCGCTTGGGGTGATAACGAATGTGTCTTTCGCGACGGGCGTCACGAGCGTCGGAGCCGATATGTTCCAGGGTTGCACGGTTCTTGCGGACATTGCCATCCCCGAAGGCGTCACGGGCATTGGAGACGGTGCGTTCTCCGGCTGCGCCGCCCTTGCGAGCGTCTCCTTGCCGGAGAGTTTGACGCATATCGGCGATGAAGCGTTTCTGGGCTGCGCCGCTCTCGCGGACATAACTATACCGGCAGCAGTCATCAGTATTGGAGATCGTGCGTTCTCCGGTTGCGTCGCGCTTGGGAGCGTGACGGTTCCGGAAGGCGTGGTGAGCATCGGCGAGCGTGCGTTCGCAGGGTGCTCTGGCGTCACGAGCGTTGCACTTCCGAGCAGCGTGGAGGAACTCGGCGGTGATGCGTTCGCCGAGTGCGGCAGCCTGGCGAGCGTTACGATTCCACAGGTGGTGTGCGCCAGCGGCCTTGCGGCGTTTTTCGCCGATTCGCTTGGAATCATCACGAACGTTTCCTTCGCGACTGGCGTGACGAGCATCGGGAATGATGCGTTCCTGGATTGCACAGCCCTTGCGGGTGTTGTACTTCCGGGCGGTGTGACGAATGTTGGAGACCGCGCGTTCTCCGGCTGTGCCGCCCTTGGGAGCGTTTCATTGCCGGCGAGCCTGACGGTCATCGGCGATGAAGCGTTTCTGGGCTGTGCCGTTCTCGCGGAAGTCACGATTCCTGCTGCCGTTACGAGCATTGGGGACGGCGCGTTCGCCGGCTGTGCCGCTCTTGAGGGCGTGACAGTGCCGGAAGGCGTGGTGAGCATCGGCGAGCGTGCGTTCGCCGGGTGCTCGGGAGTCACGGACGTCGCTCTTCCGAGCAGTGTTACAGCGCTTGGCGACGGTGCGTTTGCCGACTGCGGTAGCCTTGCGAGCGTTACGCTTCCGCAGGTTGTTTGCACACGTGGACTTGCGGCTTTCTTCGGCGAGTCGCTTGGCGTGATAACGAGCGTTTCCTTCGCGGACGGTGTGACGAGCATCGGGGATGAAGCGTTCCTGGGTTGCACCGCTCTTAGGGGCGTCGTCATTCCCGAAGGTGTGACGAGCGTCGGGGCGCGTGCGTTCTCTGGTTGCGCCGCCATTTCGAACGCGACCTTGCCGGAGAGTTTGACCAGTATCGGCGAACGCGCGTTCGCCGGATGTTCTGGAATCACGGAAATCGTACTCCCTAGCGGGGTGACGGACCTTGGGGACAATGCCTTCGCCGAATGCGGCAATCTGGCGAACGTGACGATCCCGCAGGTGGTCTGCACGCGTGGGCTCGCTGCGTTCTTCGCCGATTCGCTTGGTGTGATAACCAACGTATCCTTCGCGGCCGGCGTAACGAGCATCGGGGATGATGCGTTCCAGGGGTGCTCCGCCCTTGCGGGCATCGCTCTTCCCGAAGGCGTCACGGGCATTGGAGCGCGGGCGTTTGCCGGCTGCGCCGCCCTTGCAAACGCTTTGTTGCCGGAGAGTCTAACGGACATCGGGGAAGCAGCATTCCAGGATTGTGCCGTCCTCGCGGAGATCACGATCCCCGCAGCCGTGGTGAGTATCGGGGACAACGCTTTTGCCGGTTGTGTCGCGCTTGAGAACGTGACGGTTCCGGAAGGCGTGGCAAGCATCGGCGAGCGAGCGTTCGCCGGTTGCTCGGGCATCACGAGCGCGGCGCTCCCGAGCAGTTTGACCGACCTTGGCGACGGGGCGTTCGCCGAGTGTGGAAGCCTTGCGAACGTGACGATTCCACAGGTGGTTTGTTCCCGCACGCTTGCGGACTTCTTCGGAGATTCTCTTGGCGTAATCACGAACGTCTCCTTTGCGGGTGGTGTCACGAGCATTGGGTATGGTGTTTTCCAGGGTTGCACAGCCCTTGAGAGCGTCACGGTGCCAGAGGGTGTTACGAGCATCGCGGCCGGTGCGTTTGCGTTGTGCCGCAGCCTGAAAAACATTGACGTCGCGGCAGGTAACGCCAACTATAGGTCGGTGGCAGGCCTTGTCCTCACGATGGATGGCGGAACGCTCGTGGCCGTACCGGGAGGGCTTGAAAATGTGGTGGTGCCGGACGGAGTGTCGATCATAGGGGTGCGTGCGTTCGAAGATTGCGCCAGCCTCGCCAGCGTGACGACTCCGAGCAGTCTGACGGGCGTCGGTGAAGGGGCTTTCATCGGCTGCGACGCACTTGCGACCTTGAGGTTCGAGAGTGATGCGCCTGCAACCCAGGCCGGCGCCTTCGTGGGGATCAATCCGGCATGCGTCGTATATGTGCCGGTGAACTCAATTGGCTGGGATGTCAAGGACGATGGGACTTGGAACAGACTTCATCTCGAATACAGCAATGATGTCGTCGTTCCCGCCTTCGGCGAAGGCGGAAAACTCGACGCTGAATTCGCGTCCAAGCAGAATCCGCAGGGTGTGTTGCACGGTGAGCGCGGTGCCTCGGTGGGCATGGTAAGTCTGAAGGTGGGGAAATTGAGCAAGAAGGGGACGGTCAAGATCACTGGTCAGGTGTCCTTGATAGCGAAGGGCAAGATCAAGAAGGTCAAGGCGAAGGCGGTGACCGTGAAGCCAGGCGGTGCAGTCGAGGCCACGTTCGCCTTTGCGGCGCCCGTTGGGGACATGAAGTTCGAGATGGACGAGGCGGGGAATTTCTCGCTCACCAACGACAAGTATAGGATGTACAAGGCCGTGGCCGGCGGAAAGCTTCCAGTTGGAACGCTTGACTTTGCGGTGGCGATCGGAGCCATACCCGCGCTCAACGGCAACATGGTCGTCGTGGAGGAGGCGTTGCCGTTCAAGGCGATCATGACGGTGGCCAGCAGCCAAAAGCTCGATTTTGGCAAGGCGGGCGCGTTGAAGATCGTAAAGGTCAGTGAAGGCGGTGCTGTCCGCTACGAAATCGCGGGCTTTGACGACGCGAAAAAGCCGAATGTTCCTGCGCTCAAGGCATCGTACGCTCCGAAGACGGGCATCTTCAAGGGCTCGTTCAAGGCGTATTTCACTGACATGGGGAGAACCGCAGCGGGGAAGGCGCCGAAGATGAAGAAGGTTGCCGTGAATTTCGCAGGATTCGTTGTGGACGAGGGGGCGGGTCTGAATGGCTTTGGAGAGGCTTTCATGGCGAAGCTCTCCGCTGGTCCCTGGACGGTGTGGATCTACTAGACGGACCAGGAGACAATGCGCAACGGGCCTCCATCGCATCATGTAAACAAGATTGCAGGAATACAACATGGCTAAGACAAACGCTGAAAGTCTTCGAGCGATTGCTTTTCTGCTTGCATTCGGATGTTGCGCTGTGGTGGGGGCTCGGAATCTGTCGCTGGACCTGACAGGTTCGGAAGGCATGTCGAAAAGCATGCCGCGCAAGGTGTTGATGTCTGCAGGGGCGGAGGAAATCAGGACGCATCGACTTGTGGCTGGCGCGGCGAAGGTCTCCGGACTTGCTGTCGGCGATGTTGTCTCCTTTAAACTGTTTGCCGACGAAACTCTCGCGGTGACGCTTGTTGAGGAAACATCTTCGTTGACGGGGCGTGCCTTTCTAGGCCGCATCGACAATGCGCTTGGCGCGTATGGGTGCGTCGTTCTTGAGACCGATGAAGGTGTCGTTTTGGACGTGACCGACTTTGAACGCCAGCGCGTCTGGCAGGTGGTGTCCGACGCGACTGGAGTGATTGTGCGTGAGATGAAACCGACATGTGACAAGCACTGCGGCAGCGATACGCTTCCCGATATCGGCGGACAGTCCCCGGTCAATGTGTCTGTGACGACGTTCAACGGCGTGACGACGGTGATCACCAATGGTTCACCGGTGGCGGCAACTCCGGCTTCGGCTGGGGTTGCCGTATCGTCGGACGTTGTGGCGCGGTCTTCGGCGCCGAAGGCAATGTTGAAATCCGGTGCGGGCGACAAACCCACGGTGGACATCCTTGTCAATTATGACACCGATGCCGCCGCTTGGGCCAGGAGCAATGGAGGCGGGCTTACGAACTTCGCCGAAACGTGCGTACAGAAAATGAACACCGCGCTCGCCAATACGGGGCTAGACTCATATTTCAGATTCCGCCTGGTTGGGGTCTATGAGGTAGGCGGTTCGGCCGGCGGCAATATCAGCTATGCGCTAAATTTTGCAAGCGGATCCTACGCAGGGACGCTCAACGGCGTGAGTTGGGAAGGTGTGCGCACGGAGCGTGATCGTGTTTCGGCGGACATAGTCTGCACGCTTTGCGACAATGGTTCGTCCTATGGCGTGGTGGGGATAGGACGTTCGTTGAAAAGTGGGAGCAACTCTGCCGATTGCGGATTCAACGCCTGTTTGATCAGATCCGTTGCCACCTCTCATACGATGACGCATGAAGTTGGCCACAACATGGGCGCCGGGCACAGCGACAAGATGGCGGATGCGGACAATTGCGGGCCCCAGTATTATAGCTACTCAAGTGGTTATTATTTCTATGTGGGTTCGACGGGGTACTTCACGATAATGGCCTACAACAGCGACGGGTATGGAAATTACTACACCGAGGTGCCGTACTTCTCGTCGCCTAACCATACATTCAGGGGCGTCGCGGTTGGAACGTCCATCAACGACAACACACGAACGCTCCGCATGAATTATCAGATGGTAGCTGACAATCTAAAGCCGCCGTTCGTCTCTTCCGAAATCGGACAGGGCCTCGAGGCGGAGAGCTACGTCTGGACGACATCTGGCGCACAGCCGTGGTCTCGCGTGACGTCTCCAAGCTACGATGGCGTGGATTCCTCGCGCAGTTGCGAGATGGCTGGCCGTTCGACATCTTGGACGGAGACGAGAATTGTTGGCCCGGCCACGCTCTCTTTCAAGGTGAGGCTCCGTACAGCATACGGTTGGTTCAACGTACTCGTTGATGGCGCGGTTCGCTACACGCTCGGAGATTCCTCGACGGTGACGTCCTCCAACCCTTCATGGACGTCCGCATCGGTCTCGATTCCCTCGGGTGCGCACACAGTGCGGCTTGCGTACACGCATAATGGGGCAGGCTATACTAGCGGCGGCAATGGTGCGTGGGTGGACCAGCTCTCATTTGCAGGTGGAACGCCAGTGGTTGGAAATGGCGCGACAACAACGACCGAGGTGCCCGTGCCGTATGATTGGTTGGCGACCTACTATCCTAATGCCGCGACATCGGCATACGAGACGATTGCATCCCGCAGGGGGGCCAACGGCTATTATGTCTGGCAATCGTATGTGGCGGGGCTTAACCCCACAAGCGCGGCGAGCGTGTTCAAAGCCGTTCTCACCTTTGAAAACGGGAAGCCTGTTGTGCGGTATAGCCCTCAGCTATCAACAGCCGAGACCGCTCTGCGCCGATACACCATCTATGGCAAGAAAAGCCTTATGAACGCCAACTGGACTATGATTCCTTCCGGCAGTGAGAAAAACTACAACTTCTTCAAGGTCACGGTTGAAATGAGGTGAAGCATGTGCCATAGGGGAATGGGGAAAGGTGTTTTTGTTGCGTTCATTGTGATGTTGGCGTCGTTTACCGTCCGTGCGTATGTCGAAGAAGTGAACGGCATCGAATGGAACTATATCGTAAGCGCAGGGCAGGCATCCATCTTCAATCCTTCTTATAGTTCGGCAATTCCGCAAACCACTACCGGCGCAATCGTCATTCCTCCCACGCTCGGTGGTTATCCCGTGACGAGTATCGGGAATGTGGCGTTTATCGCCTGCAGTGGGATTACGAGCGTGACTATTCCAGCCAGTGTGACGAGTATTGGGGATTATGCTTTCGCGGCATGTAGTGGTATAAGGAGCGTGACGGTACCCCAGTGTGTCTGTTCAACGCAGCTGTCGGCCGTGTTCCCGACGGCGTATCAGTTGATAACGGATGTTGTCGTTTCTGACGGTGTGACGAGCATTGAGGATTTTGCGTTTGAAAACTGCAGTAGTCTTGCTCATGTGACGATTCCCGACAGTGTCGTGGAAATCGGGGAGGGAGCGTTTGATGGTTGTGGTGATGCACTCTTCGACATGGCGACGATACCGGGTGTCAAGATCATTGACGGATGGGTTGTAGGCTATGCGGATGGGGGCGTCGGCGATTTGAATCTTGACGGGGTTCGCGGTGTCGGTAATTATGCGTTTGAGGAGTATGGTGGGCTTAGAAGCGTGATTTTAGGCGGTGGGGTGGTGCATATCGGAGATGGCGCGTTCTCCTCTTGCGATGGTCTTACGAATGTTACGATCGGTAGTGGGGTGGCAACCATCGGCGAATGGGCTTTTGAGAGTTGTGTTGTTCTTGCAAGCGTAACGATTCCCGCCAACGTCGCGGACATTGGGTATGGGGCGTTTTGTTACTGTAGTGGTCTCACGAATGTAATTTTCATGGGGAATGCGCCGTCTGCTGGTGACTATGCGTTTGGCTCCGTGGGAGCGAACTGTACAGCTTCAGTTTACCCTTCGAAATGGCAGGGAGTGGAGGAAGGGCAGTCGTGGCATGACCTGATCGTCAGGTTCATGGAGGAGGCTGGGAACGATCTTGACTATGAGATCGTGGGTTTTGCAGTGGAGACGGTCGTGCAGGATGGAGTCTCCGTGAGGCGCATGATTGTAGGCGTAGTTGCGAAGGACGGCGAGGAGATCGTTCAGGGAGATGCTGCGAAGGTGGCGACGATGTTCGAGGCGACGAGCGATCTCAATGATTGGGACGGCGCGGCGAAACTCGCGCCTACGGTGGAGGTACTGGAGAGCGACGGCGCCACCATGCGCTTCCGGGTTACTCCCGGCGACGGCACGGTCTCAAGTGCTTTCCTGCGGATACGGAAGTAGATAAAGGGTACAACCTATGGAGCTGACCTGGACGACTGAGAAAAACGAGAAGGAAACAATCAAGCTGTTTATGCGGCGGCGCGGGTTTCTGCGTGAGTTACATTCCGTGATGGTCATTGGAGCTCTTTTTTGGGGGGGGCTGTTAGTTGCTTCGAGTGGGGCATTTGGCTTAGTCCTATTGATTTTCTGCTTGGGTTATATCGCCCTCGATTGGATTCTTATTTATGCTCCAAGGCGCTTCTACCGAAGGCGTGAGACGAACAAGGTCGAATATTGGCTAACGGACGACGCACTTGCCTTTGCAGTTGGTGAGACGCAATTCTCTTCGCCGTGGAACAAGGTGGCGAAGAAGTTTAGGGTTGATAAAAAGGCCATCTATCTCTATGGTAAGAACGTGCCGTTCGAGGCGCAGTGCATCCCCGATTGGCAGGGACACGGCGTCGAGAAGAAAGAACTTGTCGTCGCATTGAAAAAGGCGGGATTAACGAAGGTTGCGCCGTATGGCTTGAAACGTTTTCTGTTCAATGTTTCTTTCGTTGTTGCGATCATGGCTTACATATATATCGGCGGAAGGGATTGGGGAAACTGGACGATTCCCAACGAGGAGGAATTGCGGCTTGTGGCGAATGAAGTGCCTGATGAGGACAATGCCTGGATAGCGCTCCATGTGTTGACCAACGTCTGCACGATCGTTCATGATCGTTCGCCAGATGACGTGAGCTTTGTCCGCGATTACGGCATCGCTTTCCCGGGTAACGGCAGCGATGTGCAGGCGGTACGAAGTGATCCAGCATCGCCAGAACGGGCGGCGAAGATATTGGCTGCCAACGAAAAGTTCTTTGAGGCATTTCAAGCTGCGATGTCGCGCAAAGGATTCTTTGACAAGGAGAAAGCGGCGAGAGATCGGACGAGCAACGACGGCAATAATGCTGAGTTCCCGACATATTCATCTTTGCAGGGATTTCAGTGCCTTGTTCGTTTTGCGCAGCTTGTCGCGTTAAAGGCACAAGTCGCACTTGAAAATGGCGATACGGGTTCTGCCATCTCCGATATCGGCGACATACATGCACTGGGGCAAATGATTTCGACCAATAGTATGTCATTTGTTGAATATCTTGTAGGGGGATTGATAGAGAAGTTGTCATACGAAAAGATGTGTGATGCCATTGCCATGGGCAAAGTTTCGGATGAAGCCCTTGGACGATTTAGCAGAATGGTCGCCACGAGCGAAACGAATGCGGCGTTATGTCGCGAGCGGGCGTTAAAGGCGGAGTATGCCCATCAGGTAAATTTGATTGACTGGACCTGCAATACTATACGGAAAGTCGATATCAGCGACGTGTCTCAAACATTGCAGAGGTATGTCAGGATGTATAAGAAGATGCCAGACTGGTTGTTCAGATATTCCTTCCGTTGCCGTGAGATGCGTTACCGCGAGGCGGCAATCTCTCGCTTCATGATCGCAGGCGAGGACGATCCTGTTCCAACGAAATGTCCGGAATGGCCGAAAAGAGATTTCTGGATGTTTGTTCGCCCCAATATGCTCGGCAACATTCTGATTAGCAGCTTGATGCCGGAGTACGGACCTGTTTTTAAAGGCCGGAGCTGGGAACGCATTCGCCCTAGGCTCGTCATTGCCGCCGAGAAGTGGCGGAGAGCACACGGCGGCGAGAATCCGCCGTCGCTTGACGCGCTTGTGCCGGACTATCTCGCCGCCGTCCCAAGAGACCCGTGGAGCAAGTCCGGCGAACCGATCAAATACGATGCCGCACTTGGCGTCGCATGGAGTGTCGGGAGAGACGGCAAGTATGGCTATCGAGAAGTCACTAGGAAACGAGCCGCCGCTAGAAACGATGTGTCCGTAGATGGCGACACGCTGAAATATGCTTTTCGCCTTGACGGGAAGTCGATAAATAATGAAACCAATTAACACATGGAGCGCGACGAAATATTCTGTGGAGCCACAGGTTGTGAAGGACAATCCGGCCCCCTCCCTCTAGGGGCTGGCGATTCAAGTTATGTTTGAGGAGTTGCAGGACATGGAATGCTTTATCGTCTTGGCCGTGTTCGTGTTCGTGTTCGGGAGCTACATCGCGAGCTTCCTGAACGTATGCATCTGGCGCATCCCGCGCGAGGAGTCCGTTGTGTGGCCGCCGTCGCACTGCCCGAAGTGCAACGCGCGCATCCGCTGGTACCAGAACATCCCGATCCTGAGCTGGATCGCGCTGCGGGGACGGTGCGCGAGCTGCCGTCAGCCGATCTCCGCGCGGTATGTGCTGGTGGAGCTGATGGGCGGCGTCCTCTTCCTGCTCGCCTATCTCCAATGGGCGTCTGGCTACTTCCTGCACGCATCGCCGATATTTGGCCTTCAGCCGTTCGCGAACGTCTGGATGGTGCCTGTCTGCTGGCTCGTGTTCTCCGGCCTGATACTCGGCTCCTTCGTCGATCTCGACCACTACTATCTCCCGGATCGCGTGACGATCGGGGGCATGCTGCTTGGCGCGCCGCTCAGTTTTGCCGTGCCGGAACTCCAGGGCGAGACGCAGCGGCTGACGGCGCTCTACTGGTCGCTTGGCGGCATGGCGGCCGGGTTCTTCGGCCTGTGGGCTGTCAGCTGGCTGGCGGCGAAGGCGTTCAAGAAGGACGCGCTGGGTTTCGGCGACGTGAAGCTGCTCGGCGCGGTCGGCGCGTTCTTCGGTCCGTTCGCCGTGCTGTTCACGATCGTCGTCTCGTCGCTGGTCGGTTCTCTTGCGGGCGGAGTCCTCATCCTGCGCGGCAAAGCGAAAATCGGGGGCTTGACGGCGGTGCCGTACGGTCCCTTCCTCGCGCTGGGCACGGTGACGTGGGTGTTCTGGGGCCCGTGTGTCGTCAACTGGTATCTTCGTGCCTTCCGGTAAGAGACCGCTACCTGACAAGTTTGTGGGTGATCAAGCATTTTCAGCGGAATTATTCACCAATCAAAGCGCACATCATCTATGAAGATCTTTAAATTCGCACTAGACGCGGGGGCGAGGTTTTGATAAAATTCCAATGTTAAATTTCTTCATAGGGGGGATTGTACCCTGTTATGGACGCCCAGCAGAGAAGCCAGGCCGAGGTCGAGTCGTATCTCGCCATGATCCGCAAGACCATTGCGGACAGTGAACGCCTAGTCTCTCAGGCCGAACTCCGAATCGCAGAGACGGACAGGCTGCTCGCGCAGCAGGGACTCACACGGGAGCAGGTCCTGGCCATGGACGTCTCCTCCTCGCAGATCGACGCCGCGAACGCAGAGCTTAGGCGCAGGGGACTCCCTGAGCTTG
>JAEEGL015005305.1_pt1 | contig 44483 bp, 47 predicted proteins | sample 9134231 | NCBI WGS metagenome assembly JAEEGL01 (sample SAMN16246548, study PRJNA631951) | gut metagenome | biome: gut microbiome; feature: rumen; material: fiber-attached | host: Bos | place: Iran: Karaj | collected 2018-10 | reverse complement strand
TTAAATTGATTTCTGAGTATTTTTAACTTGATATTAAATTTCATAGGTTTTTCTCCTTATGGCCCTAGTTTACTAGTTTTTGGAAAAATCACCAGCAAACGTTTTTTACATTATACAAAAATCCTGCTACCTTTAGTAGCATTTTGCCATTATACCCCTGTAAATTAATCTTCTTTTTTATTGTCTTTTTTTCGAAAAAGTTTGCCAAGATGCATAGCATAACCCGCTTTTTGGCTAATATCTAGAGCCGTACCCACGCCCGGAATATCACGCGCAGCATCGTATGCTTTTTGGTGAACAGCCGCACGAGTAGGCACTACGCGGCGAGTTACGTCGCTTAGTGCGCTTTCGGCCACACCCGCAGCTACGCCACCAGCAATGGTTTTACCAATCTTTGGTTTTTCTACGTTTGGTGCCGAGGCTGGTTGCGAATTTGTTGCAACTTCAGTAAATAAATCTAGGTATTTTTGGTTTAATGGGCTCGCGGCAAACTTTGCCTCAAAGTCAGCAGGATCCTTTGCTTCTTTCCCTAGTTTCTCGATCTCAGCAAATAGTGCTTCAATCCTTTTATTTATCGCATCGTCTACATTGTACGCTGCAAAAATCGCGTTTTTCCTAGCGTCGATGCTTTGTTTTACATACTCATCCATAGTTTTATATTACCATATTCTTGGCCCATTCAGGTGGGTCCATATCGAAAGTAATCTTTGGCGTATGGAAGTTTACCACATCAGTGTCTACGCCATAATAGTGTTTGTAGGTAGTGTCTACGGAGCCAAATTTTGCAGTAGATTTATCTAGGCCTAGCTTTTCTGCGGTGCTCCATACGGATTCTTCGCTTGGCCCCTCAATTTCAATAAAAGTAGGAATCCATGGCCAAGTATCAATACAAATTTCTACGTCACCATAAGTCCAAGTTTCACGATAAGACTCTTGCTCGGCTTTTGGCTTCAAACCACAGCTTTTTAGAAACAGCACGCCGTTTTCATAGTTATCAATTGTAAGGTTTACTTCCTTGGTGCCAAGAATAGAATTGTCATCCATCACGTTTTTATAAGTCATTACGATCTTGCCGCCGCCTTCATCGCGAACTCTCGCAAAACGTTTTGGCTCAATATCAAAAACCACACGTTGCATCAAGACTTCTGGCTTTTCGCATTTCGCGCCAATGCTAGCCAGCTTCTCCCTGATTTCGTCTTTATTGATATCTAAGAATTGTGCTTCTATTTCGTTATTCATATAAAAGTATTATACCATCAACGCATTATTCTTATCGTATCTCCCAAACCGATCGTTTCTGTTAGTTTTTCGAACTCCTCCACCCCACTGAGCTCCGGATACCCATACGTCTTGGTCCTATAATGCATCGGAATAATCTGCTTTGAATGAGCCGCCTTACAAATCTCCGCCGCAGTGGCCGCATCAATCGTATAATATCCACCCACCGGAATCAGCAAAAAATCCGCATCGGAAATCGCCGCAAGTTGTTCTTCGTTTGGAAAATGTCCAAGGTCCCCAAGGTGCACCAACTTTTCACCAGAATTCTTATCACGTATCACAAAAATCGTATTCGGCCCGCGAAGTGCTCCGCCTTGGTCGTCATGCCAACTTGGCACTTCCGTGATATCAAACTCGCATTCTCCTGGCACTATTTCCACACATTCTCGCCCGCTATGGTCCGCGTGCTCGTGCGAACAAATCACCTTGTTTGCCGTAGTCCTAAGTGGCGGCAGCCCTGGTACACTCTCGTCCTTATACGGATCTATCACCAAACTATCACTTAGTTTAAAACACGCGTGTCCCAAATATTCGATTTTCATGATTCTCCTTTGCTCTATTATACTATGCTATAATACCCTTATGATAGAATACCGCGACCTCTACGACAAAGACCGTAACCTAACTGGCCGCTCCATCAAAAAAGGCGACCCAGTGCCAGACGGGTTTTATATTATCGTTGTCCTCATTTTTATCGAAAACAGCAAAGGCCAGTTCCTCATCCAGCGTCGCAGCCGCACTTACAAAGATGGCAAGCTTGCCACCACCGGCGGCCACGTTAAAACTGGCGAAACCAGCGTTGAAGGAATTCTGGAAGAAGTCCACGAAGAAATCGGTCTTACCCTCTCCCCTTCCGACCTCACACTTTATTTCACGGACCGCGAAGATTCCACCCACGTTTTCTTTGATGACTACTACGCCAAAGTCGACGTAGATGATATTTCAAAACTAAAGCTACAAGAAAACGAAGTCGATGAAGTAGTCTGGATGACCGTCGACGAGATTAGTGCCGCCATCGAATCTGGCGAATTTCTCAAAAACCACGTCGACGAATTCATCCGTCTCATAGAATGGAAAAATAAAACTAAAATATAATTTAAGAAAGGATTATATGAATAAATCTGCAACATTATTTCAATCAGAAACTGCGATTACGATCGTAATTATCCTAGGTGTTCTACTGTTTATACTCGAACTTTGCGTTTGTTTTGCAATCATTTCTATGAGCAATTCGCTAAAAGATATTCGCAACCTGTACTTCAGGATACACTGGGAAGACGTAGAAAAAGCTCGCAAAGAAGATGCAATGGAAAGAGCCGGAAACGACCAAAACGAAACCAATACTAAAGAATAGTTATCTTCTCATTTTGCGAACGAGCTCTTTTGTTTCTTCGTTCACACGATACGAATCGCAAATCTTAGAAATCGTTTTGTTATAAGTCCACTTCGGCAAATTGGAGCTCAGCATATATGAAGTCGTAGCTGTAGGATATTTGATAAAGCAGTCACAAAGAAGCCACGCGATTCCCATCCGTATATAATACTCGTCTCGTTCCGCCAATCCAGAAACCCTATCAAAAATCACTTGCAAGTATTCTTCGTCTACATAGGCCGCCTTCAAAAGGACCAGCCCTACTCGCACAGCAAACTCCCGCGAATCAGAAAGCAGTTCGTCCATCTTCGCGTCAAAGAACTTTGCCTTGTTTTTCTTTATCACCTTCCCCACCGCCGAACAAAATGTATCGCACGTGCTCCAGTCATCAATCGCATCTACCTGCGAATCAAACCAGCCAAGCATCTCATCATAGCTAAGTCTTGCAATCAAAAATCCACGCGCCAACACTTCTTCATACCCTACCGGCTTTACCTTCAAAAATTCAGAAATTTTCTCAGAAGGCACCTGCTTACAAACATCCCTAATCTGCGGAACCCTCACTCCCAGAAACGGCCTCTCACTCGGACAAATCTTCATCACAAATTCACGATACTCATCGTCCGCCAATCTCGCGAGTGCAGACTTTAGTTCATCGTAATTATTTATCATGTCTATTTCCAGTTAAATGCCAGTGATCCCCATACTCGCACTTATACACGCCGAGTTCCGGACCACCATGTTCATACTGCGCAACTTTAGCAGCCACCTCCGCTTCATCACGAGATGAGTAACAAATCTTTTGAATATCCCCCACCCAACACTTTTTCGGTTCGTAAACCGCTCCGGCAGCTACCGGATGTTTACTTCGCATATTCTACCGCGCGAGTTTCGCGGATTACGTTCACCTTAATTACGCCAGGATAACTCATGGTTGCTTCAATCTTGTTTGCAATATCACGAGCAAGTTTAAGAGCGGATAGATCATCAATTTGCTTTGGCTCTACAATTACGCGAATCTCACGACCAGCAGAAATTGCATAGGCCTTGTCGATACCTGGGAATGAAGTAGCAATATTTTCGAGATCTTTCATACGTTCTGCAAAGTTTTCTGCAGAAATGTTACGTGCGCCTGGACGAGCAGCAGATACTGCGTCTACGATCTTTACAATAATTGCTTCTGGAGTAGTTGGCTCAATATCATCATGATGAGCAGCAATTGCATGTACAACTTCTTCAGGAAGACCATACTTTTTAGCAAGCTCTGCACCAATTTCTGCATGCTTTCCTTCAATCTTGTGAGTTACAGCTTTACCCACATCGTGAAGAAGAGTTGCGGTCTTTACGATGCGCTTGTCTGCACCGATTTCTTCAGCAATCATACCAGCCATGTGCGCAGCTTCTACAGAGTGTAGAAGAACGTTTTGTCCGTAAGAAGTACGGAACTTAAGTTCACCAAGTAGGTGAAGCATTTCGCGTGGAATACCAACTACACCAACCTCACGGGCGGCATCTTCACCAGCACGTACAACTTCTTTTTCAATTTCACGTTCAGCTTTTGCTACAGCTTCTTCGATAGAAGATGGGTTAATGCGACCATCTTTCATTAAACGTTCAAGTGCATATCTTGCAACTTGGCGGCGAATTGGATCAAAGGATGAAAGAACTACCATGCCTGGAGTATCATCAACCATGATATCTACACCAGTTGCACGCTGAAGAGCTTGAATATTTCTACCTTCCTTACCAATGATACGGCCCTTCATGTCATCATCAGGAAGTTTAAGTGCGGTAATGGTACGATCTGCAGTAACTTCAGAACTCATACGTTCCATTGCAGTTACAAGAATTGCTTGTGCAGTTTCGTCGATATCGTTTTTGATCTCTTTTTGTTCCTTGGTAATAAGGCCAACAAGATCTTGCTTAATATCATTCTCAGTCATTTTCATTAACTTGTCGCGAGCATCAGCTTTAGAAAGTCCTGCGATCTTTTCTAGCTTCTCGTGCTGCTTTTCGCGGATATCACGAATCTCATTTTTGAGCTCGTCGATTTCCTTTTCTTCCTTGGTAAGCTTCTCAGACTTTTTCTCAAGCTGATCTAGCTTTGCATCAAGAGTGGTCTCGCGCTCTGCAAGACGGTTCTCAGTTTTCTTCCATTCCTTGCGGCGTTCGCTTTCCTCGGCTTGACTTTTTTCGGTAATAGAAGCAGCCTCTTTTTTTGCATTAAGAACAATTTCAGAAGCTTCGTGTTTTGCTTTGCGTACTAGATCGTCGGCTTTATTCTTGCCGCCGTTCTCTTTTTTCTTGTTATATGCAAAAATCCCGCCGGCACCAACAGTAAGACCTGCGAATGCAGCAATAATTGGGATTACTATTTCCATATTTCCCTTTCTAATTGTTTTTGCTAGTATTTTTCTCTATACTAGCGGGTTAACAAATAACATCAAATTATAAATTTCCACCCTTATTATACCACGAAATTAGAAAATAGACGATGCGGAAATTCTCATTTCTACCATGCCGGTAGAGGTGTTACGAACCACCAAGTCCACACCATTACAAGAACGTTCAATGCGGTGAGTTACCCAACCGGAAGAATTGCGGACCACCAAAGAATTAGAAACCAAGCTCCCTTCAATGTATGAAGAAGAGCCGTCCGGTGCATGATAGATCACACCGTTCCTCACCAACATGTCTTCCAAATAACCCATATTGAATTCCAGTGTAGACCAGGAATTTCAATAATGCAAGCATAGGTATTTTAAATTAACCAAAGATGCCGCGTTTTTTGTTGTTTTTAAATTCTTGAAGCAGTTCTTTTTGCTTTTTAGAAAGATTTTTTGGAGTCTCTACAATAATAGTTACAATGTGTGGACCGCGATCGCCGTCTGCACGAAGTGGCACGCCATGTCCAGATAATTTAAATGGAGTACCGCTTTGGGTTCCGGCTGGAACTTTCATAGTTACGGAACCATCTACAGTCTCTACTTCGATTTCACAACCAAGCGCAGCATCTACCATGTCGATACGTTCTTCAGAAAGAATAATTGCGCCTTCACGAGTTAGATGTTTGTGTGGTTTTACTTTAATGCGTACATATAGATCACCACGTTCTGTGCCACCTTCTGGCGCTGGGCCACCTTTGCCAGCAAGACGAATGCTCATACCGTCATCAATACCAGCTGGGATTTTAATCTTTGTGTTCTTGCCATCAATATCAATATTCTTGGTTGTACCAAAAATTGCTTCTTCAAAGGTAAGAGTTACTGAAGTCTGGTAGTCTGCACCACGACGTGGCCTACGCGGGCCACCAAAACCAAAAATGTTGCCAAGAATATCATCAAATGGGCTACCGTTGCCAAAGTCAAAGTTAAAGGTTTGTCCGTTGAAATTAAACGCGCCACCTTGTCCGCCAAATGGGTTACCACCACCAGCGCCGCCAACACCCGCATGACCAAATTGGTCGTAGCGTGCACGTTTTTGCTTATCAGAAAGCACGTCGTGTGCTTCGTTAATTTCCTTAAACTTAGCTTCCGCCTCTTTATCGCCAGGATTTTTGTCTGGATGATATTTTACTGCAAGCTTGCGATAAGCCTTCTTAATTTCGTCATCGGATGCGTTCTTTGAAACGCCGAGTACTTCGTAGTAATCTCTTTTTGCCATACCAATTATTATACGCTTCTGGCACTCAAAAAGCAAGAGTGCTAATTATCTTCTTTGGTAGAGAATTTGATAATCGTCTGGTGAAAAGCCTCTGTTTCTAATAGCCGCAAGAGCTCTTTCGCGATTACCACCACTATAGTCGGTAATCATAACACAGTATTCTCTTTCGCACCCATCATATTCGCCAAAATCAATTCTGTAACTTACATATTCTGTATAGTTGTTTAAATACTTTTCATACACAATCGGCAAAATCGAGAGGATCGGATACTTATCATTTAAACTTTGTACAGCCTCTTCGCCAGTTTGTTCATAAATTAACTCAAGTGAAGTTTGGACTTTCGTATCGTCTTTATGTTCTTCATACCAAGCATCATTTCCTTTTAGATACGTGTAGATCTTGGTGGTCTCGTCGCGCTTTAGCTCTACGTCAAAACTCTGAGTATCAAAACCCTTCATTGAAATTTCTACATGTGCAGTATGAGTCATTAGACCGTTATAAATATTTTCATTTTCATATTTCTCGCCGTCGATTAGGACAGTTGCTTCTGCAGGAACTACGAGAATATCAAGGCTAGCAGAAAAGAGCATTTTAAAAGAAACGACAAGGAGTATAACTGCAAAGACGCCTAACCCAAGAACGGTTAGAATTAAGATTTTGTGCTCATTTACAAATTTTTCTAGTTTTTCCATTATTTCAACCTATACGTTATAGAACCTTTAGCTGGGTAGTAATTATTGATGTCCCCAAATCTTTCACCAGAAGATGCAGATGCAATCTTCAAACTGCCATTTACTTCTACTACCATCACGATATGGCCACCATTATTCTCGATTCTGATATCGCCAGGTCTAGCTTCGCTAGAGTCATTAACTGTAACTTTTTGCCAAGCACCAGAAGACGCAAGATAGCTCTTTTGTCCACCAAGCCAAATTGGGAATCCTGGATCAACGCCAGAATATCTTACTACGGTTGCTACAAAGTTATCACAGCTTTTGCCAACAGGAATCCATACGGCTGTGCCATTTCTATTAAACCCACCATTCTTTACGATGTTTCTTTCCTCAGCAGTGTTGACCCATGTTGCGCTAATAGCATCTTTATATGCACGAGTTGGGCTATTTCTGGATTCTCTTCTCTGCTCATATGGCCAAGCTAGTCCAATGGCAGTCTCGTTCAAATTCATTGTTCCGCCAGAGAATGAAGTACATACTGCGCCGGAGCTAGAAATAGTGCCGCCTAGCGCAACGTATTGTACATATGCACCAAAGTCTGAATTTGCAGGATATTCAACCTTGCCATAATCTTGTTTAATCTGACCCCAAGTATTGTTTGATCTTGTTGGCTCTGCGGTTGGGTCGCGTCTAAGATCAAATCTATTCATTACATATGGTGAGCCTTCACCGTTGCGAGCATCCTCTTCAGAAAAACCGAGCGCGATTGCCTGGTCTACATAAACCTTGGATGCGCTGTTGTAATTAAAGAATAGTCTCTTTACGCCACTGTCAGTATTTAGATTAAGACCACCCGCTTTGCTACTAATAACACTTGCAGCAATGTCGGTTTGTCTTTGAAATTCTTCGTCAGAAATTGCGCCAGCCGGCAAAAATGCATTGGCATTCTTGCCACCGTCGGTATAAGAATGAAGCTGGTATGCGCCTTCACCATTTGCAGGATTATCTCTTAATAGTCTATGCTCGCGCATATGAATCACAGCAAGAATCTGCCATGGGAAACCATATTTGCTAGCCGACTTCTCGTAAAAAGGTCTGTTCGCTTCAATCGCTCTTAGATTTTCTTCTGAGAAAACAACAGCACCAGCATAGTTTTGGTTGCTACCGCTAACCATCCCGGCGCCAGAACCACAGTTTGATCCGCTTGGATCATAGAAAAGAATATTGTTCTGTGCAAATCGATCTAGTGTCTCTTCATTTAGTGCTGCATAAGTACTCGCAACAGGAAGAGTAGCAAACAAAAAAGCCATTATGCTTACAAAAACTCTTTTTAAGAAATGGCTTTTTATCATATTTATATTATACAATATTTCCCCTGATAAGTCTATGTCTTATTAGGGCTAGTAGTGATGAGACTCTCTTCGGTTTCGGATGCAATTACTTGGATATGTACATGGTTTGGACCAGCAAAGAATAAACCTTGCCCTACTGGGAAGTTTGCAAGACGCCTCTTCTCTTCTTCGGTTAGTTTAAATACATCAGATAGTACATCCACGGCAGACGCATTTTGCTTTAGAAGTAGCTGCATTGATGAGTTGTTCACAATTGCACGGCCCATCTTTGAGCTCATAAAGTCTTCTACATCCTGTGTAATTGTAGTAAGGCCTAGATAATACTTACGTGCACGCTTTGCAAGTGAGAATAGGAAGTTTGCAGAATCTTCGTGTTGCATCAAAATCCATGCCTCGTCCACGATTAGCATACGTTTCTTTTTCTCGGAACGTACAATGTTCCAAATGTGAGAAAGAATAATATACATTGCTACTGGACGGAGCTCATCTTCAAGGTCACGAATATTAAATACCACCATTTGATTGTTGATATCAATATTGGATTGCTGTGAGAAAATACCCGCAAAAGTACCAGTCGTATATTTGCGAAGTCTCTGTGCTAGAGCTGGGCCAGTGCCACCCATATGTAGAAGCGTATCATAAAGATGCGCAATTGTAGGTGGAGTAGATTGGTGAGTCAAAGGATCAGAAGTGATACCTGCTCTTGCGTATGTATCAATCAAAGCTTGGTCTAGATCGGATTCTTCTTCTGCGGTAAGGGCTGGAACCATTTGCCCACCAGCAGAAACTTGGTTACCACCAAGCATCAGTCTAAACAAACCGTGAAGAGTTACAAGATTTGCACGAAGTGCATCGTTAGAATCCTCTGCGTCTACCACCTTTGGAAGATCAAATGGATTTACGCGTACATCAGAGTTTAGAGATAGTCTTACGTATGAGCCGCCCACTGCGTCAGCAAGCTTTTGATACTCATTTTCTGGGTCGATAATAATAACTTCAGTACCAACCATCATGGAGCGTAGCGCTTCTAGCTTCACGGCAAAAGATTTACCTGCACCAGACTTTGCAAACACCACCATGTTTGCATTTTCTAGTGAGAATCTATCAAAGATCACAAGACCGTTATTGTGCATGTTGATACCGTACAAAATACCTTTATCCTGTGTAAGGTCTGCAGAAGTGAATGGGAATGAAGTAGAAATTGCGCCAGTATTCATGTTGCGGCGAATTTGAAGTTGGTCAGTACATTGTGGAGCAATAGAGTTCATACCCTGCTCTTGTTGCGAAGCAGCCACTTTAGAAAAAATCATCTGTTGACCAAAGATAGTTTCGATCTTTTGTTGCACAAACTTTAGTTCATCCAAAGAATCTGCCCAAAGCGTTACATAAAGGCCAAAGCGGAAGAATCTTTCTGCGCCCACCTGAAGTTGGTCACGAAGTTCCTCGGCATCGGTAATCGCAGCTTCTAGCTCCGGATCACGAACCTTACCCTTTTCGGCATTTAGATTCATGGATGCTTCAAGCTGAGTCACCTTGGTACGAAGGTTTTTCATTACTACAGCGGTCTCTACCGGGTAAATATACATAGATACATCTACAACTTCATCGATGTTAATGATTGGTGAAATCCAACCAGTATATAGAGAACGTGGATAACCATATATATATAATGTACGGCCGTACTTTGTGCCCAATCTAAAATAATCTGCATGGATCTCGATTGCGGATGGCGAAATAAGATCGCGCAAAGTATTAGTACCTTGCTCAAAAGCATGTTGGATCTCTGCGGCTTCCATCGCTTCAGCTTGTGCTGCGATTTCTGCTGGCGTCAATTGTCGTTTCTTTCCTACCATTATTTCTGTCCTCCATTATTTTGTGACTCTGTACCAGGTTCACCTTTTTTTACGTACATCGTAGCTACTTGTGAAAAGTCCACGAGTGGTTCTCTTACTGCAGTGTCAGGATTGTTAAAGTTGTAGTAAAGCTCTGCAAGCTCCTTGGTCTTAAGCCTTACGGACTGAATGCCGATTTGGAAAAGACCAGACATCACGGAATCTACACGATTCGTTAGCTCTTCGAGTGCCTTATTATAAGTAGCACGGTCAATTCTAGTTACTTCGGGACCCTTAGCCTTTGAGAATGATTTAAAGAAGTTCTTGGTTTGGTTCAAAACTTTTTCTGCATCTGGAGAAGTATAGTATGGAATGATAATAAAGAACGACTTATCCATAATGTTTGCTTCTTGTGAAAGAATATCAATGAAGTTGATATAATCGTCCATAAGTACGCCAAGAAGCATATTGTCATTATTGCGGCGAATTTCAGAAAGCTTCTCGATGTAAGGACCAATATCTACTTTTTGTGAACGAACCAAAATTTGTGTAGTGAATTTTAGAGAGTTTAGGAAGTTCTGATAAGAATACTCTACAGCTTCACGCTCTACGTCGGACATAAGATCAAAGTTGATAGATTTACATGCAACAACCGCACGGAAAGACCCATCCTTCATGATGACAACGTTATCGCGAAGCTCCGAGATAAGAAGTGTAGACTGTGTAGAAGTAGGCACATCGCGGTTTGGAGAAACTGGCATTTGTTGGTTTGCAGTCATAGCAGCAGCGCCAAGCTGAGCTGCATTAGGGTTTGGTTGTCCCATAATTGGTTGACCCATAGGCTGCATAGGTTGCATCATCGGCTGCATTGGAGCCTGGGCTGGCTGAGGTTGTCCTGGGAAAATCATTTGTGGTTGATTCTGTGGATTCATAGCTTAATGTAGCGAGATAAATACTTCGCCTTGGTCCTTTCTTATGCGGTTAGCTTGTTTTGCGATGGTCTGTACAGAAAAGTCTGGGTTATTTGCTAGTTCTATTATACTATTGTTTATCGGAGTTTGTGGTGGAGTTTGCGGGGCCTTTGGTGTGTTTTCCACAGGTTTTTCCACCGGTTCTGTTGGAATCACTGGAGTAACTACTACTGGATTTGGTACGCTCTCTGGTTTTACATCGATCGGAGCCACGGTAGGAAGAGCTGTCTTTTTCCCCTGTGCGCTGTGCCCGGTAATTGTTGCGCCCGAAGCGCTGATATTAGTAGCTCTTTCAATTGCATCGCGCATTTCTTTAATTGCTTCTTGGTGACGCTCTTTTGTATCGCTTTGGATCGCTCTATTTAGAGATTCAGAATGATATGTATCAAACATATCTTGTGCCATGTTTGCTTCTGCGGCGAGGTCATCACGCATAATACTGTTACTCACGCCCTTAATAGACTGACCTTCAGAATCAACGATATCTGCAAGGAATGATAATCTATGTGTAGCCTCTTCTTCAGAAAGATCACGCTTTTTGGTTTCTTCCACGATCTTTGGCGCGGTAATCAGAATAGTCGATTCCCTTTGCCCTGGAGTCCACTTGCGCGTACGTGGTTTAAGATAATAAGACACTAGAGCCGCAAGGTATGTCTCCATTGGCTGGTCTTTTTTTAGTGGCAATGCTAAGACTAGCATCAAAAGTATCACCGGTACTGGAATAATCGCAAGGAGTGGGAAAATTTGGAAAAGACCCACAGCAAGCGCTATACCGCCACCAGCGATCAAAAGATAAGCAAACTGCCGAAAACTAAACGGCCCGATTAACTTGTCGTCCGCCTCAACGTCTTGAGGCACTTTATATTGCGCCATATGGTTATATTATAGCATAAGAATTATCTTATAACCAAAGAAAAACCCGCCGATTTCTCAGCGGGTTTTTGATGCTATGCTTTATAGTTTCTTTCGTCTAGCAATAGATCTTGTAGCTCATTGCGCAATTCATATGGACCAGCGCTTGGGTGATTGTTGTGGAACTCAGCATACTTTCTCTTAATGATATAATCACTGCGACCAATCAAACTATTCAACTTCTCCATGGATTTTTCAAAGTATTCTGGATCGTCTTGGAAATCAGACCAGAACTTATCAATCACATCTGCATAGTATGCTCTTGTATTGGCATCAAATATAGGATCACCATACGTACTGACGTCCGAAGTGTTGTCGTTGTTTTCAGCATTTGCTTTCTTACGTTGCTCGCTATAATAAGCAACATCTTCGCGCATTCTGTCTGGATCATCCAAATGAATCATTGAGCGTAGCCAGTCTTTCATGTTTGCTGTTGCGCCAGAACGTTTCATATTGTAGATCTGTTCAAGCTTACCAGTTTTACCAAGAATATCACGGAGCTGTGCACCTGCGAATTGCCTCTTGTAAAGAGCAATTGCGCTTGCGCGTGCTTTCCTGTCTTTATCAGAGTCATTCTTGTCGTATACCTCATTGGTAATCGCCTTAAGCTTCTCTTCGTATGCTTTTCTTTCGTCCTTATGGTCGGCAAAGTACTGGCTTACCAAATGTTCAACAGCTGGATCACGATAGTCTGTACGAAGGTTCAAGATCTGACTTGTAGTTTGATCTTTAAAGTAATCCATAGTCTTTCTACGGAAGTACTTCTCAGCATCCTCCTTATGACCCTTGAAGGCTTTGTCTTCCCAAACTGGATTTAGCTCATAGATTGGGTCATCATGATCATCGAGCATTGGAGAACCATCTTTGTTCTTCTTTTGCTTTAGCTCATAACCAGTCCAGAATTTCACGGCACTGTTCATTTGTTCGCTACCGGATAGCCACTTCAAGCTTGCAGAAAGGAATGCTGGTTCCATTGCCGTCTGGATTGCTTCACGTCTACGAATATAGCCTTCATAGTCCCAAGCCTTTCCAGTACCATCATATCCGTATGCTTTCTTCAAGCTTTCATCAAGGTTAGAGAATGCAGTACGCTCAACAGAATCGAGAGAGGTACCTTCAACGAGCTTATTAATATCCTTCTTAGCATACATTCTCTTACCGTCAGGCTCAACATGGTAACCCTTCATATACTCTTCGTAGTTTACATTCAACTCTTTACGCATTTCTTCTGGGTGAGAAGAGTTTGCATTATAAACCCTAGCAGTCTCAAGGTTAATATACTTACCAAATCTACGTAGAAATGGGTCGTTATCTTTTACTTCAAACATGAGGAAGCTTGCAAGAGCCTGTGATGCATGTGTACCAAGTTCAACGCCATGTGACAATACTTGGTCAAGCTGCGCCTTAACAAGGTCGGTATCACCACGTTGGTTTAGAACACGCATACCAGCAATAAGCGCATCAATGTTAGATAGAGCACTTCTACCCTTATTAAGCTCGTTCAAACGATACATTACATCCTGAGTAGGTTCAGTGTAATCAAATAACTTCTGCATCTTAGATTCATAAACCTTCTTATTTGTCTCATAACCCTGTGCAGCATTTGCGATCGCATACTGAGTATCCGAAGCAACGCCTTCCATAATATCAGACATAAGACTGTAATTAGCTAAAGCATTCTTGTATGCGTCTGCATCTTTAAAGTGATACTTGTAGTCTGCTCTTGGAATTCTTACCTTGAGGCCATTTACAAGTTCAACAGATTTACGGCCATTCATAGCATCCATATGAGCATCGAGCGCATCTTGCATTCTTTCATGGCGTGATTTCGCATTATTGTAATCAATAAGTTCACCACGTGCACTTTCAGCAACGAGAGCATCAGCAGCTAGCATGTTTTCAGTATCAAGCTGATCAAGCACGCCCTTATACTTATAGTTCTCACTATTCTTAACAACTTCAAGCTGGCCAAGACCCTTATTAAAGTCATTCTTATTGCGTTCAATCTCATGCTTATAACGCATGTTTCTTGCTTGTCTTTCATAAGCTTCAACACCAGCTCTGGTTGGTCTACCGTATTTATCCTTTAGCTGGCCAACGCCATAGCTTAGACCACGATTTCTTACGGTCTCAGCGAGCTCCTTAGTTTCCTCTTCACGAGCAATCTTGCGATCGCTTAGGAACTGGCGAAGTCTAAGTGATGGAGAATATACATTGGTTGAAGCAAGGAAGTTTTGTCTTGTGAGTTCGCGATGTGACTCTGCCCAAGCACGGTTCGTAGCAAGAGGTTTCGCAAATAGACCAGTAATCTTGGCATTGACTGTACCAAGGAAAGTACCAGACATTTTCATGAGTGACCATGAGAAGATAAGTGGGAAAATCTTTACTGCGGTACCAAGAATCATACCAAAGCCGTCTTGTGAGCTAGAAATAATTGCCCAACCAGCAAGGGATGAAGCACCAAATAGTAATGAATACATTGGGTAGAATACCAACATCTTAATAAGCAGATCTTTCCACTTGGTAAACCACTTCTCGGTATTTGGCATAATGTACGCGACGATTGCAAGTGGGGCAATCATGATAAGTAAGATCACTACTGCTTGACGAAGTGCAATTGTGACAAGACCAACTGCCACAGCAATAAGTGCAGCGAGTGCAGCTGGGATAAGTAGCCAAATCTCACCACCTTCAAATAGCACGATACCAGCAGCAGTGAGCACGCCACCACCAGCGGCAAGGCCACTATAAAGCTCAGCCATAGCAAGATCATTAGCAGCAGAGGCAGTGCCCTCAGCAAGAGCAGCAGGAATGGTTGCTTCCTCAATAGCGGTAAAGATACCGCGAAGGCCATTACCGATAATATTCGATACATCCACCGCGAGTGAACAAAGAATAAAGCTTAAGTTCACCATAATTGCAGCGATAATAAGCTTTGGCAAAGCCTTCTTAATACCGTAGTTAGAAATACCGACACCGGTGATTTGTGAGTAAACCACGATTAGAAGGAAAATTACAAAGGCGATGTTTGCAACGCCAAGGAAATAGTTCCAAACCTGATAAATTGGAGATTCTTCATCTACTTTTATAGGGTTGATCTCAAGGATTTCCTTATTCTTAGCATAAAGCCAGTCTACGGCTTCAGAAATCTTACCGGTTGTAGGACATACCAACCAACCGAGAGAACCAAGACTATCGTCACAAGTACGAGTCTTTTGTGAAGTGATATCGGTAGTCGTAGTTGTAGTTGTAGTATTTTGGTTTGCTGCGTTTCTGTCTTCGTCTGTAACTTCTCTTAAAGTTTCGTTAGGGAGGTCAATGGTTTGCTCTGTTACGGGAGAAGGTTCAGCATATACATTGCTATTTGCAAAAAACGGTAAAATAAGTCCTAAAATACCAAAAAAACACCCAAAAATGGCACAAACAAGCTTAGATTTTGAAGGTTTTATTGATATCATAATAAAAATTGCCTCCCTTTTAAGGCACAATTAAATTATAGCACGCATAAGCGTTTTTGTCAAGAGTATTTATTGGGTTTTTATCTAGACTTTTGCAAAATCTATGTTATTATGAAACTATGTTAAAGAAATTACTTTTACCACTATTTACACTTACTATTTTAGGCACGACTTTGTTCTCTACTCCAGTATCAGCAGCCGCTCCAGATTGTAGCGAGTCATTCCTTGGTATGCCATCCTGGTGTAACGGCGTAAATCTAGACGCATCTGGCGGTTTCGACGTCGAAGGTAGCGTCATCACGATCGCTCTCAATATCCTTAATGCAATCACCGTTCTTGCAACATATCTAGTTATTGGCTACGTTATCTACGGTGGCTATCTTTACATCTTCTCTGGTGGTGACACCGGCAAGGTGGCTACCGGCAAAAAGGCCTTGAACCAAGCTTTCATCGGTCTTGCAATCACCTTATCTGCATCTGTCATCTTTAATGCACTTAGGATCGCTCTCGCCGGAAATAGCGAAATCAATACCGGCGTAGATTCTACAACAGCAATTTTGAATCTCTTCAACTGGCTCATCGGTATGGGCGGTATCGTCGCTACTATCTTTGTAGTTGGCGGTGGTATCTTGTATGTCACTTCCAAAGGCGAGCCTGCAAAACTCCAAAAAGCCAAACAAACTATCTACTACGCTCTTATCGGCCTAGTCATCGTAGCACTTGCATTCGCAATTACTGGCTTTATGCAAAACACCATCAATAATGCCAATGAAACTAGCCTTCTAATTAACAACGCGAAAGGAATCATTCTATGAAAAAATCCAAGATGCTAATCTCTGCCCTAGCACTAAGCGTTCTCGGGCTTGGTTTCATCGCTTCCCCTTCTACATACGCAGTTAAAACAATCTGCGAAAAATGTGCAGACGAAGCAAACGGCATCCCAGCAGATGTCTGTGCTGCAAACGGATGTAGCGGCTACGGAGGCCAAGTAAACGATTTTCAAGACACCCTTAGCGGAATCTTAAACGGCATCATTGCCGCCATGAGTATTGTTGCAGTTATCTTCATCATTATTGGTGGCGTATACTACATGACTTCTGCTGGCGACGCCGGCAAGGTTAAAAAAGGTAGAGACACGATTCTCTACGCTCTTATCGGCCTAATTGTCTGTGCTCTTTCCTACGCAATTGTAAACTGGGTTATACTAAAAGCCCTCTAATTTTCCCCTTGCATTTATCGAGAAATAGTATTAAAATATAACTAAATAACAAAAGGATTAATAAATGAAAGACGCTTTAATCAAACTAGCTGATACCCCAGTTGTAAATCCAGTTGGCGATCAGCAAGATACTCTAGTTTCGAATATCACCAACATCTTGAACGCTATCATCGGTGTTCTCGGTCTTGTTTGTGTAGTCGTTATGATTATCGGTGGCGTTAACTACATGACTTCTGCTGGCGACGCCGGCAAGGTTAAAAAAGGCAAAGATACCATCCTTTACGGTCTTATCGGTCTTGTAGTATGTGTTCTTGCATTTGCCCTCGTAAACTGGGTAATCGCAGGCGTTATTGGAAGCAAATAACAAACAAAATAAAAACTGCTCCGTTTGGAGCAGTTTTTTTTGTTGTATAACCTGAATCAAGATTGATTCACTTTTATTGAATAGCAATCTTCTTAGGCGCTTCTACTTTTTCCTTGTCAAATGTAATGGTGAGAACACCATCTTTGAGCTCAGCTTTTACACTGTTCTCATCTTCACGAACCTGTACTGGAAGAGCGATAGTACGTGAGAACTCGCCCCAGTAGCATTCCTGAATATGCCAACGAGTAGTTTGCTCATCTTCACCACCTGAAAGCACACCGGAAATCGTTAAGATATTATCAGAAATACTGACATCGAGATCCTGCTTTGAGATACCTGCGGTGCGAGCCTTTACTACTAATTTGTCGGCGGTTTCGTAGACATCTACAGCGAGCTGTCCAGGAAAATCGTCGGCTGGTTCCCACTCTTCTCCTTCGGTCGGTTCGCTAGTTACTTCTGTCTCAACTGCTTCAGTCTCTTGAACTGGTGCCTCGTCACCTCCGTCCAAAAAAGCAGCGGCGAGATCGTCATCAATTAGCAAATCGTCACTGTTTGTACGAGCCATATTTCCTCCACTTATATTGTTATGCTTTATTATAAAGCATAGAGAATGTAAAATCAAGAGAAATATGAGTTTTATTGTAAAAATCACAACAGTTTTAAACCCTCTTGACCTACTTTCTCCCCACTCTTGTAGGGGTTGCGGTCTTACCGGTGAGGTGCTTTGTCCGCGTTGTAAAAAATACATACTTAAGCACCATCAAAATTTAAAAGGCCTTTATTGTATTGGCAAACGCAGTGATCTGCTCGCTGAACTAATCCATGACTACAAATATAATTCAGTTCGCGCGCTCAAAAATCCTTTAGCCGACATGCTAGACGAAGTCCTTCCAGAAATACCCGGCCAGGTCATCGTGATTCCTCTCCCCACTATCCCACGCCACATCCGCGAACGTGGACTAGACCACACCACACTTATAGCAAAGCGCCTTTCAAAACTTCGTGGTTACGGAATGAACAACATTCTAACCCGCAACAAAAACACCGTACAAGTCGGATCAGATCGCGCCACCCGTTTAAAACAAGCAAAAGACGCCTACGCCATAAAGCCAAATGCAAAGATTAAAAAGGATGCCACCTACCTTCTTCTTGACGACGTTTGGACTACCGGCGCCAGCATGAAGGCAGCAAAAGAAAAGCTCCAGCAGGCTGGAGCTTCCAAGATCATTATGTGTGTGTTAGCAGTTAGTTGAATCAATTACGAGGCTAGTTTGCTCGTCCTTCTTTTCATTACCAGATGGAAGTGCAGAAATTACGAAGTTTACAATTGCGAATGCTAGGAATGAAATGATGAGACCGATGATAGCATAAAGCACAGTGTTTTTTGCATCGGTTACCTTCTTTGAATCACCACCAGAGATAACATAACGGATACCACCGATGATAAGCATGATAACAGCAACAATACCTACGATATAAAGGATGGTATTAGTAACCTGCTTGAATACGCCAGCATCACCAAAGAGGTCAGCAGGACAACCATCACAACGAGCTGCTTCTGCACCTTGTTGCAAAGTCATAGCTGATACACTAGAGAAACCAGCAAGAGCGATTACACCACTTACTGCAATTGATAAAACTAATTTCAAAACACTTTTCATATCTTGTATTATATCACACCTTACGTGTTTTGTCCACAATAGCACAAAAAATGGCGGAGGGTGGGAGATTCGAACTCCCGCTCCAGATCACTCCAGACTAACGATTTAGCAAACCGTCCCCTTCAGCCACTTGGGTAACCCTCCGTTCTCTATATTCTACCACACAATTTTGCTTTTTCCGATACAAAATTGAAACTATGCTATAATAACCTTATGGTTAATAAGATTCAAGATGTATCGTGGGAAGCCACAGAATACATCGCAAAAGATCATAACGCCTGGTGGTATCTTGGCCTCGTAATCATCACGGCCGGGTTCGGCGCTCTTGCAGTGTTTCTAAACGGTTGGACATTCCTCGCACTTATCGTTCTTAGTGCTATTTCTCTAGTAATCTACACTATTCGTCCCCCTCGCAAGATCAAATACAAGCTAGACAAAGACGGTCTCACCGAAGACAACAAAGTCTACAAATACGATGACTATCGTGCCTTTGGCATCCTAAAAGAAGGTAGCAATTTTTCAGCAGTTCTCATCCCAAAAAAGCGCTTCGGCCTTTCTGTAAAAGTCTATTTCCCAGAAGGTAGCGGTGAAGCAATCGTAGACGCGCTCGGTGCACGTCTTCCAATGGAAGAAGTAAAGTTAGATTTCCTAGACAAGATTGTAAACTTCTTGCGAATCTAATTTGATTGTGATATTATAAACATAAGTTTAATATAAAAGGTGGGCAATAATGGACCAAAACGTATCCGTAGACAACGATCTACAAAAAGCAATTGACGATATTACACAAAACACTAACGCAGACCCAGTTTTTTCTGATCCTGTGGCTGCTCCTTCATCTATTCCAGAAGATGACAATGGCGAGCTTGCTGCTCCTGTTGGTCCATTCCCTGCACCAGAACCAATCATGCCAGAGATCCCTACTGTTGAAGCTCCAGCTGTAGAAGAACCAGTTGTTGCAGAACCAGCGCCAGTAGCTCCTACAGAATCTCTAAACATGAAGCAAATCAAGGAAGCTGCTCTTCGTGATTTGATCCCACTTCTAGATCGTCTTCCGCTCAATGCTTCACAAAAATTCGAAATCTATCGTGACACTATTGAAGAACTCCATGATTTCACCGCAGTAGAACCAGCCTACCGTGCTGCTGCAGAAATCGCCGACGAAACCGAACGTGCCGAAGCTCTTCTCTATCTCGTAGAAGCAATCGACAAAATGTAAATTGGTCCAAAAAAAATAGCCCCCTTAGGGGCTATTTTTTAATACATTCCGCTCATATCCGGAGCAGCTGGTTTTTCTTCTGGGATCTCACAGATAAGTGCACCCATCGTAATAGCGGTAGCAGCAATTGATGTTGCATTCTTTACTGCTTCCTTAGTTACCTTGGCTGGATCAATTACGCCAGCTTTCTTTAGATCTACTAAGCCTTTTTCTGGAGTCATTACGTTTACACCGAATCCTGGTTTGGCAGATTTCTCAACCTCAGAAAGAAGTGCCTGTGCATTAAGCCCAGCGTTCTCGACAATATGAATAAACGGAGCCCTTAAGGCATTCTTTATAATCCTAGTACCATCATCGTTGCCAGTTAGTTTAGCGGCTAGGTTTACTAGGGTTACACCACCGCCAACTACAATTCCCTCAGCAAGTGCAGCCTTAGTTGCAGCAACTGCATCATCTACGCGGAATTTCTTCTCTTCAATTTCAGTCTCAGTAGCGCCGCCAACTTTAATTACAGCAACCTTACCACAAAGCGCTGCAGCACGCTTTTCAAATTCGCCACGTTCATAGTCTGTCTTAGCAAGCGCAGCCTGCGCATTGATAAGCTCAATTCTCGCCTTTACAGCAGCGGCGGAACCAGCACCCTTAATAATTGTAGTCTCATCCTTAGTTGCAATTACCTTATTAGCAGAACCAAGTACTTCCATACCTACTTCTTCAAGCTTCAAACCCTTATCTGCAGTTACCACAGTAGCATTAGTGAGGATCGCGATGTCTTCCATGATTTCCTTACGACGCTCACCGAATGATGGAGCCTTAAGGACTAATGAATTAAATACGCCCTTCAATTTATTAAGAACTAGAAGAGACAATGCTTCACCACTTACTTCCTCAGCAACAATTACAAGATCCTTCTTGCCGGCTTGTGCACACTTTTCTAGAAGTGGCAAAATATCATTAGCAGCAGAAATCTTTTTATCCGTTACGAGAATAAGTGGCTTGTCAAAAGTAGCTTCCTGGCGATTTACGTCAGTCACAAAGAATGGAGACGCATAACCCTTATCATAGCTAAAGCCCTCTACGATCTCATCTTCCATTTCCAGACCTTGGCCTGGTTCTACAGTAACCACACCGTCCTTGCCAATCTTAGAAATCACAGAAGCAATTAGCTTACCAATTTCAGCATCACCAGCAGATATCGTTGCAACTTCCGCAACTCTTTTGTCGTCACCATCAATCTTCTCAGCGACCTCATCAATTCCTTTTACAATTGTGGCTCCAGCTTTTTCAATTCCACGGCGAATCTCCATTGGATTTACACCGGCAGCGATTAACTTATTGGCCTCGTTCAATATATTGTATGTAAGCACCGTTACAGTAGTAGTACCATCACCAGCAACTTTGTTTAGCTTTTGTGCAGCAGTTTTAATGAGCTTTGCGCCAACTGCTTCACCAAGTTTGTCGTCTTTATTATCAAGTTCTACTGCTTCTGCTACAGTTACACCATCGTGCGTAATTACAGGTGCGCCATATTCTTTTTCAATGATTACATTTTTGCCTTTTGGACCAAAAGTCACCTTTACTGCATCGTAAAGTTGTTTTGCTCCAGAAAGGACCTTTTCTCTTGCTTCATCTTCATAGTATATTTTCTTAGCCATAAAACTCCTTACATTGTCGCGAGGACATCTTCCTCTTTAAGAATAATATAGTCGACCCCATCCACTTTTACTTCAGTAGTAGAATACTCCTTATAAATAATCTTGTCGCCTTTCTTTACGGCCTTTACGTCTGGCCCCACAGATTCTACTACGGCATAGGCAGGTTTCTCCTTTGCTTCGCCAAGCAGGATTCCTGAAGCTGTTTTTTCGAGTGGTTTTTCTATTTTTGCTACAATTCTGTCTGAGAGTGGTTTAAGTGCCATAATAAACTCCTTTTCTCCCTAGATTATAGCACAATCCTAGTTTATCGGCAGGAGCCTGGCCCGCATCGTATTGGTTAAGTATAAAGCCCTCTTCACCAGATCATCTATTTGTAGCTCGGGAAAGTCTTCATTCCCCCATTCGCGTATCAGCTCAATAATTTCCGAAGCATACACTCTATACATCCTAGCAGTTCCTTTTGGTAAGCGGAGTATTCTTTCTATCGGTTCCTTCAAGTCTTCAAACATATCTAGAAACGTTTGGCGATCATTCCCTCGAAGTAGCACCTTAAATTCCTTTTTATGTTTAAAGATAAAAGTAAATGTAAATTCCAAAATCGTCTTAGTTCTCATTCTCTTCCCTGCAGCAATTTTAGAAAAACCAATTTCAAAACAAGTTAATACATATTGCCCATAATCAGGCACTATATCTCTCATAGTTTTGTGGTGGTGGTAAACCGTAGATCTAGCCACACCTATCCTCTTCGCAAGTTGATCCACGCTTATATAAATACTACATTCAAAAAAGACGCGGAGTATCGCGTCTTCAGTTTTAATAAATCTTTTATTCTTTAGCCTTTTGTCAGTTATGGCTGCCCCAATCATTACCCTTATTATATAATAATCGCCATACTGTGATATGTTGTAATATTCACAACATTATCTCTGGCCCATTCATCTACTGCTTTCCTTACGCCAGGTAACGCAGGGTTATTATAATCATGCACGATAATCATACTTTCTGGAGCCATCTTGCCGGCTAGTAGTTTCAAAGAGTCACGAATCGACTCATAAAAATCTCCGTCAAGAAACGCAAATGCAATTTGCTCCGGCAAGTCATCGCCAGTAAGCTCATTAAACCACGCTTTTTTAATTACTGGCACAGGCAAATTTGCACGTAAGAATCTTTCTTTTACTTCACGCTTCGAAACATAAAGCTCACCACCTTTAAACTCTTCGCCTACGGCAGATTCATCCTTCTGAGTTTTTTCTGGCAAACCCTCAAAGGAATCATATATATACAATGTCTTTTCTGTACCTTTTAACAAATCAGCAAGAAGGAGCGAAGTATCACCCTTATAACAACCCAGCTCCACAAAATCACCCTGAGCTACAAGTGAGCTCTTTGCTATCTCCAATATCTTGTCGGTTTCTTCTCTAGAAACTTGGTCGTTGTTCCATGTCATCCATAGAATTATAACACAAAAAAAATACGGGGCATTTGCCCCGTATCCTAGAGTTACTTGATTTCGATGAACCCACCACTTGGCAAGTTTGTGTTTGTACGAATCTGATATACTCCTGAATCCAAACCAGCTAAATCGTATTTCACCACCTTTTTTCCAATTTTTATACCGTTTCTTGTGTTGTCATGAGATCTATCTACCTCGATATACTTACTGTTTACAGTAAGCTCAATCTTTTGAGACAATACCCCTCGTTCTTTCCAAGAAAGACGGCATACATCTCCATACGCCATGTCATGAAAGTTTTCTACCTTCTTCCTTTTTTCATTGGTGATTTTGATTTTATCGAGCTTAGTGCCAAGATGTCTAAATGTACCACCATCATAGTAATATACATTCATCTGATCATCTAAGGGCAGCGAGTACGTGATAGAATCCACATAGAATAACTCGAGCATTGGGATATCAGTGTTATAGAAGCAAACAATCTGATCGCCATCTTCTACCACAGGAATCGGGATTTTGCTATACGCCATATAGTGATTCTGATCAATCGGCATATAATATTCTACAAAATCCTCATCCGGAGCGTTATTTACATCAGAGATTCGCATGTTTGTTGGGTAGTCTATATTAGGCATTTCCCTAAAACATTCAGCTAGTGTATAGTACACCCCATCTCTAAGTAAAAAAACTCCGCCAAATTCTCTCGCCGTTTCCTCCGTTGTCCTAAAAATATCAATTGGCCCTTCTTCGGGCAGTATTACGGGAGGCTCAGAAGCGCCAGCTCGGTTGCAGCCCATAAAGAGCAGTATCACCAAAATCAAAAAACCTGCTTTCATTCTTTTCATCAATGTTCTCCTTTTAAAGTACTATTCGTTTTCGAATCAAAAAGCTATATATATTATAACATAATTCTTACTTTTTACAATATCGCTAATCTATAAAACCTGGCGTAGATACTCACCGGTAGGTGTTTTCGCGTTCTTGGCAAGCTGTTCTGGGGTACCTTCCGCGCAAATTTGACCGCCCTTAATACCACCTTCTGGCCCCATATCGATTACCCAGTCTGCAGATTTAATTACATGGAGGTTGTGCTCAATAATAATCATTGAATTACCACCATCTACAAGTTTATTAAGGATAGCAAGTAGTCTCTTTACGTCATCAGTGTGAAGACCAGTGGTTGGTTCATCTAGAATATAAAGAGTTTTACCAGTAGATCTACGAGCGAGCTCAGTCGCAAGCTTAATTCTCTGCGCCTCACCGCCAGAAAACGTAGTAGCTGGCTGACCAAGACGGATGTAGCCTAAACCTACTTCTTGAATAGTCTTTAGTTTTGGAGCAATAGACGGAATGTTCTTAAAGAATTCCACTGCTTCATCAATTGTCATATTTAGAACTTCAGAAATATCCTTGCCCTTGTACTTAATTTCAAGTGCCTCTTGGTTATAACGTTTACCATGACAAGCTGGACAAGTTACATAAACATCAGGGAGAAAATGCATTTCAATCTTGTTTACACCGTCACCCTGACAGTGTTCGCATCTACCACCTTTTACGTTGAAGCTGAATCTGCCAGCTTTATAGCCACGAACTTCTGCTTCTGGTTGCGCAGCAAATAGTTCACGAATCGCATTAAACACACCAGTATAAGTAGCTGGGTTAGAACGTGGTGTTCTACCAATTGGAGACTGATCAATCACAATCACTTTATTGATCTTATCAATTCCATCAATTCTCTCATGCGTACCAGACACAGTCTGTGCACGATGAAGTCTAGCTTGGAGCTCGTTTGCCAGAATAGAGTTTACCAAAGTAGACTTACCAGAACCAGACACACCGGATACAACTGTCATTACACCAAGTGGAAAATGTGCATCAATGTTCTTTAGATTGTTTTCGCGAGCGCCTACTACTACTAGCTCATGGCCTTCACGTACCTTGCGGCGCTTTTTTGGAGTAGGAATAGATAGTTCACCAGATAAATATTTACCCGTAATAGAATTTGGATCTTTAGAAATCTCTTCAGGAGTACCAGCTGCTACGAGTTTACCACCTTGCGCACCAGCACCTGGGCCAATATCAATAATATAATCTGATGCGCGCATCGTATCTTCGTCGTGCTCTACTACAAGCACAGTGTTTTTAAGGTCACGAAGATGTTTGAGTGTCGCGATGAGCTTATCATTATCGCGCTGATGAAGGCCAATCGATGGCTCGTCTAGAACATAAAGCACGCCCTGAAGACCAGAGCCAATCTGGGTTGCAAGTCTAATTCTCTGTGCTTCACCACCAGAAAGTGTATTTGCTGCACGGCCAAGTTCCAAGTAGCCAAGACCCACGTCCTGCATAAACTTCACGCGCTCACGAATCTCTTTTAGAATTGGTTTTGCGATCAATTCTTCAGACTCAGTAAAGCCAAGATCCTGATTGAACACTTCAAGTGCTGCATCCACATCGAGATTGCACATATCTACAATATTTAGATCATGTACGGTTACTGCAAGAACAGCAGGTTTTAGTCTTGCACCATGACAAGCCTGACATTCATGTACGCGCATAAATCTTTCGATATCGTGCTTCATAAATTCAGAAATTTTTGGGTCATTGTAACGGCGCTCGAGTGTAGGAATCACACCCTCATAGGTGGTCTCATACTTAGTACCGTCTGCAAATCTACCAGATCCAGTGATCCTCATCTCATATTTTTCATCGCCGGTACCATATAATATAATATGCTGTGCCTCTTCAGATAATTCGCCAATCGGTACGTGAAGTGAAAAACCATGCTTCACGCCAACTTGTGCAAGCCTTTTTAGCCACCAAGAGTCCTGTTGCACCCTGTTAAATGGCCTAATGCCACCTTCGGCGATAGTAAGATTCTTGTTAAATACAAGCCCAGGATCAACTTCCATTCTAGAGCCAAGACCCGTACATACAGGACAAGCGCCTTCAGGAGCGTTAAATGAGAATAACCTAGGGGTAAGCTCTGGGATAAGTTCTTCTGGATGATCTGGACAAGCATATCTTTGTGAATAAGTAAGAACCTCGGTGTTCTCTGCCCCAATCATCTTTTCACCTACGGCTACAGAGTTATCATTGATCTTTAAAATCTTAATAATACCTTGGCCAAGCTCCAAAGCCTGTTCAATCGAGCCACTAATTCTGGTATGAAGCTCTGGGTTTAATACAAACCTATCTACTACAATTTCGATATCGTGACGTTCGTTCTTGTTTAACTCTGGAAATTCATCAAGAGCATAAATAATACCATCTACACGAACCCTAGAAAAACCTTTTGCAAAGTACTGTTCTGGGATGTGGAGGAATTCACCTTTTTTAGATGAAACAATCGGAGCAAGAAGCATTAATTTTGCACCTAGTGGCAACTTCATCACTTCATTTACAATATCATCTACCGTACGGCGGCTCACTTCCTTATGACAAACTGGACAATGTGGCACACCTACACGCGCAAAAAGTAGACGGAGATAATCATACACCTCTGTTACGGTAGCCACAGTAGAGCGTGGATTACGAGAAGTGGACTTTTGGTCAATAGAAATTGCAGGAGAAAGCCCAGTGATAGAATCTACATCCGGCTTGTCCATAATGCCAAGAAACATTCTGGCATAAGATGAAAGAGACTCTACATAGCGCCTCTGGCCTTCGGCATAAATAGTGTCAAACGCGAGCGAAGACTTACCGGACCCAGAAAGCCCCGTAATAATTACGAGTTTGTCGCGTGGAATATCCACATCTAGGTCTTTTAGGTTGTTTTGCCTTGCCCCACGTACTCTAATATATTCATCCATAAACGCGATAATTATACCAAAAAAAGCAAGTTTTGTCCAGGGTACTAGCGCGCGTGTTATAATAAATCTATGACTGAAGAAAAAGACGAAAAACCAGTATTAAAAGACGTAAGCACCACACGTCACGCAAGTAGATATTTCATTATCGGTGTTTTAATTACACTTTTTAACTTTGGGTTATATACACTCATTGCAAGATTCATTATTAATAATAATGATTTACTCTGGCTAGCTACCCTTATCTCAAGCACAATTTCAACAATTGTTGCATATATACTACATTCCCGCATTACATGGAAAGAGCGAAATCCAGGCAAACTTGGTATTTACAAATTCTTCATTTGGAACTTCCTCTTCGCATTTACAATTGGCCCATTTTGTACCTGGGTTTTTGGTTTAATTACTCCACTTTACGAATTTGCCTACAATATTTCTTCCGCGATTCATCTTCCTTTTGACTTCGAATTTGTTCAAAGTACCGGCGTTTTCGTCCTAACAGCAATCGTAACCATGATCCTTAATTTTATCTTCTATGATAAATTCATCTTTGGCAAAAAGAAGGCAGCAAAGGAGGAAGAAAAGGAATGAAAATTTTAGTCACCGGCGGCACCGGCTACATTGGCTCACATGTCGTCGCGGAGCTTCTAAATCAAAACCACGACGTCACCATCGTAGATAATCTTGCGAATAGTAAAATTACTGTCCTAGATTCCATCGAAAAACTCACCGGCAAAAGACCCGTTTTCCATAAAGTTGATCTCCTAAACCTTGAGTCACTCGACCAAGTATTTAGCGGTGGAGAATTTGACCTTGTCATGCATTTTGCAGCCCTAAAGTCCGTATCAGAATCCACCGAAAAACCTCTTCTCTATTATGAAAACAATATCGCTGGAACACTCAATCTATTCCAGTGTATGCAAAAGTACAACGTTTCTAAGTTCATCTTTTCTTCATCGGCGACAGTTTATGGTGACGTAGAGGGTGGTGAATGTACAGAATCACTTCCTACCGGTCGCGGCATTGCTAACCCATATGGCAGGACAAAATACATGATGGAAGAGATAATGAAAGATCTCTCCATTTCTTGGCCAGAATTTTCATGCATCGCTCTTCGCTATTTTAACCCTGTCGGCAATCACCCAACCGGCCTTCTGGGTGAAGATCCAAATGGTATTCCAAATAATCTCATGCCCTATGTTATCAAAGTAGCAAAAGGTGAGCTAGAGGTTCTTTCTGTCTATGGCAACGATTACGATACCCCAGATGGCACCTGCCTTCGTGATTATATTCATGTTGTAGATTTAGCCAAAGGCCACCTTGCCGCTATCGATTACATCAAACCGGGCTTTACCGCACTTAATCTCGGCACCGGTAGGCCAACCTCAGTGCTAGAAATGGTTGCCGCATTTAACAAAGCTAGTGGCAAAGAATTGCCTTACAAAATTGCTCCTCGCCGTGCCGGCGATTTGCCAGTTCTCTTCGCAAACCCTGCTCTCGCAGAAAAAGAGCTCGGCTGGCACGCCGAACTTACTATCGAAGATGCAATGCGCGATACTCTAACTTTTATAAATCAATCCCAAAATATTTCTTAACATCCGCCCTTATTTCGCCTTCTCTTTTTGACGCAGTTTCTCGCATTATTGCGACCCATTCTTGCCATTCTTCGTATTCTTCATCGGTGCCAAAAAGCATCATTTGGTGATCAATTTTTGCTGCCTCTTCATCAATGATTCTAAGTACATTACTCGTTTTAAATGGCCCATCCATTAGCTCACGTAGATATCCAATAAACTTCTCACGATAATGAACTGAACTCATTACATGTTTAAACGTTGAGCCGGCTCCATTATTCTTGTCCTCCATCAAGTTTTGAAAAACGTCACTTATAGATCCCTCAAATAGCAAGTAACTATCATTCTTTTGAGAATAATAAATTAGATCTTCATCATATACCAAATGCTTTAGCGCGCTAACCGACGAACCATAGGAATAACGCCATACTTCAAAATTATTTCCAGGCCAATCCGTATTGTTCCATGCTATCTGAATTGCATAGTATTTCAAATAATTATCCATGTCGACACATGCTTCCAATTGTTCTCGATTAATATGATTATTTAAATCTTTATTAAACAAATCGCTAACCCCGGCGTCCGTGTATACACTCACTTCGTCACCTTTAAAAGTCTCAATCATATCACCATCATCAAGATTGTTGGCAATTCTTAAATATTCTGAAGAATAGTTTTGCTGCACGTCTGCCACACCATAATAATCCCCGTTTAGAAAAACAACCACCCTCTTAGTCTGCGCCTGGCCACTAAACCCTGATTCCTGCATAAGTCTACTTGCCACACTAGACCTGATGTTGCCATAGCTATAATCTTGCCCCAAACGGATACGTAAACTTTTGTAATCCTTGTCAAAACCAAGGCCGTAGCCAACACCGCTATTCTCATCGTTTGAAACAATTTTAAAAGACATCTTACTGTAATCGAGAGATGCGCGGCCAGAAATCATTAAATTCACTTTTTTGTTATCTTTTTCTTCGCCACTATTAGACAAAACAACAAAATTTGCGTCCCGTTCCCATTCTTTACCTCGTTGAAAATAGTTTTTAGAATAATGTGCTTTTCCAAGATTCTCGTCCTTATATTCATCATACAGTCTACCGGCAACCATAATCCCAGTATCGTAATCGTATAAATTCTTCTGTGAACTATTTATACTCACAATATCCATAGTAATATCTTCTTTAAGGTTTTTCCCAAGTACATATGTTGCCACTTTTGGCGCAGTACATTCATCGCCATAACAAGCCATCGCTGTAATGGTGTAAAGATTATAGCCAGTTTCAGGAGCTTCCAACTTTATTGACTCAGAATATTGAGAACTTGTTTCTGCCAAATCATCGCCGTTCAAGTTGTACTTAAATGTCGGCCCCGGCGAAAACAACGACACGTTTGGCCTTAATTCAACATTAACGTCATCTGCATAAAACCCACTTTTCAAACTAAAACTAAAATCTTTATTAAACAAAGAGTTAACAAAACAAGTAACAATAATAACAACAATCAAAAGAATAAGGCCGGCTAAGCAAAGTATATTTCCCTCCCGTTCTTCGCACCAGTTTCTTATCTCGTATTTCTTTTTCGTTTTCTCTTTACTCTTTCCCACGTTACTAATATTATATAGTATTTCCGTGGTATAATAAACTATATGGCTATTCCAAACTTTTTGTACAAAAACAACCGTGTTTTGCTAAAAGAGTTGACTAAGACCGACTTCAAACTCAGGTACCAAGGTTCCGTGCTTGGTTATCTATGGGCACTTCTTCGCCCACTCATGATGTTTGCCATTCTCTATGTAGTATTCTCAAAACTTCTTAAATTTGGTGACGATATTCCCAACTATCCAGTTTATCTTCTTACCGGAACCACTCTTTGGAGTTTCTTCACTGAATGTACGATGCAAGGCATCCAAGCTATCGTTCATCGCGGGGAGTTACTTCGTAAGATCTGTTTTCCAAAATATATCGTAGTCGTTTCTGCTACTCTTACCGCAGTAATCAATCTGCTGATCAATCTCTGTGTAGTAATTATATTCGCACTCGCATCCGGAGTAACACCAAGCCTAACCTGGCTTCTCGTACCACTGCTTGTTCTTGAACTTTATATCCTTGCCCTCGGTATTTCATTGCTCCTAGGCGCAATCAATGTAAAATACCGTGACGTCACTTCAATCTGGGAAGTCCTAACCCAGGCCCTCTTTTATGCTATTCCAATCATTTATCCAATCAAGATGATTATCGACAATGCAGGCCCAGCAATTGGCGCAGTTGCATCAAAGATAATACTCTTGAACCCTATCTCTCAGATTATTCAAGATATTCGTTATTGCCTAATTACTACGAAGACCGACACTATTTGGAGTACAACCGAGAATCCATTCTTGAGAGCAGTACCTTTCATAATTGTAGGCATCTTGCTCGTTTGGGGATCATGGTATTTCCGTAAAAAATCTAAACGTTTTGCAGAGGAGATCTAATGGAAAACGAAGTTGTTATTTCAGTAAAAAACCTCCACAAGAGTTTCCGTCTTCCTACAGAACGCTCTTCCGGGCTAAAGCAAGCTATATTTAATAGACTAAAAGGCGTAAAAGGATACAAGGAGCAAAAAGTTCTAAAAGGTATTTCATTCGACATCTACAAGAACGACTTTGTTGGCATTGTTGGTCGCAACGGCTCAGGCAAATCAACCCTTCTAAAAGCTCTCGCAAAGATTTACTTCCCAGAAAAAGGCTCTATTAATATCCGTGGCAATCTTGTTCCATTCATCGAACTAGGTGTCGGGTTCAACCCAGAACTCTCCGGTCGCGACAACGTCTATCTAAATGGCGCCCTCCTCGGTTTCTCCAACAAGGAAATGGACGCAATGTATGACGATATTGTGGATTTTGCAGAGCTCCGTCCATTTATGGATCAAAAACTAAAGAATTTCTCTTCCGGTATGCAAGTTCGCCTAGCATTTTCTATCGCAATCCGCGCCAAAGGCGATATTCTCCTTCTAGACGAAGTCCTCGCTGTAGGTGATGCCGCATTCCAACAAAAATGTAGCGACTATTTTGCAAGTATCAAAGGTAAGCAAACCGTTATTCTTGTAACCCATTCCATGGAAAATGTACGCAAGTATTGTAACCGCGCAATCCTAATCGAAGATGGCAAAGTTGCGCTTAGTGGCAATCCAGGCAAAGTTGCAAAAGCATACGAAGGTCTTTGGGGAGATTAACGATATGGCACTAAAAACCCTTCTTATCATACCTGCATACAACGAAGAAAAAACAATCGAAGCAACCGTAGAAGGTATCAAAAAAACAGGATATGATTACATCGTCATTAATGATGGTTCAACAGACGCTACGGAAGAAATACTAGAAAAAAATCATTACAACCATGTTTCACTTATTTTTAATCTAGGCATTGGTGGAGCAGTCCAAACTGGCTATAAGTACGCATTTGAAAACAATTACGACGTCGCAATACAAGTTGATGCAGATGGACAACATGATATTGCCTTCATAAAGGACCTTATTAAGCCGATCGAAGAAGGCAAGGCAAACCTAGTCATAGGCTCAAACTTTGTTGATAAAAACAACAAAAACCAAAGATCATCTAAAATCCGTCGTCTAGGGATCGCTTTCCTTTCCAATACAATCTTCATCCTTTCCCATAAACGCATCTATGACGTAACCTCTGGTTTTCGCGCTGCCGACAAAAGCATAATCGAACGTTTTGCTACTAACTACCCTACCGAATACCCAGAGCCAGTCTCAAACTATGATCTTCTTAGAACCCCAAATGTCACCATAAAAGAAATTCCAGTAGTTATGAATAAACGCCAGGGCGGTAAGTCTAGCATCACCGCTAGAAAAACAACATACGCAGCTTTCAATGTACTATTATCAATTCTAATACTTAGTTTAAGGAGAAAAAAATGACAAATATACAAATAGAAATGTCCATTGCAGCTCTTATATTATTTTTCATCATTATCGTATGTCTTAAAAGAAATTCATTATCTATCAAGAATTCAATTGCATGGCTCCTTCTTCCAATTGTTTTTCTAATCATTGCTATCATTCCAGAACCTTTGGAAGCCTTTGCTAAATGGCTTGGCTTCGAAGCCTTATCTAACTTCATCTTCCTCGTTGCGATCGCACTACTAATCATTGTTTGTTTTTCCCTTACCCTCACAACAAGCAAGCAACAAACCGAAATCACAAAGTTAATTCAAGAAGTATCAATCCTAAAACATGGCAAAAAAGATGACAAAAAAGAATCAAAATAGCTTGCATAGTTTCGTAATCTTAGCCTACAAAGAAAGCGAATACTTAGAAAGTTGCATTAAGTCAGTCATTAACCAAAACTACAAAAGTAACGTTCTTATTGCTACGACTACGCCAAATAGCCACATTAAATCTTTGGCAAAAAAATATGGCCTTCAAATAATCGAATCAGAACACACAGATATTGGTGGTGATTTTGACTTCGCAAAAAACAGTGGCGATACGCCACTTATCACGGTTGCGCACCAAGATGATATATATGAAAAAAATTATTCAGAAGAAATAATTAAAGCCTACCAAAAACACCAAGATTCGACTATCATCTTTTCAGATTATTACGAAATCAGGGCAGGCAAAAAAATTTACACTAATACTCTACTCAAAATAAAACGTATTCTTCTTACACCGGCAAAGATGAAGCATAGTTTAAGATCAAAGCACTTCAAACGTTTTATCCTCAAATACGGAAATTCCATTTGCTGTCCTGCAGTAACCTTCGTAAAAGACAATTGTCCTAGAAAAGTATTCTCTTCAAGTTTTGTGTGCAATGTAGACTGGCATGCATGGGAAACACTAAGTAAAGAGAAGGGCGCATTTACCTTTGTAAACAAAAAACTCATGGGTCATCGCATTTCAGAAGATTCCACAACGACGGACATCATAAAACAAGGTATCCGCACCAAAGAAGACTACGAGATATTCAAACGCTTCTGGCCAAAATGGATCGCAAAATCCCTTACCAAGTTTTATCAGAAAAGCGAAAAATCTAATTCTCTAAAAGAGAAATAAATCTAGAAGTAGCATCCTTCCAATCAGGAAGCGGAGTAAAGCCATTCTCTACTAGTTTAGTTTTATCGAGTCTAGAATTGAATGGACGCTTTGCTACAGTCTTCCCTGCAATCTGTTCATACTCAGCAGTAGTTACGTGCTTAACTTTTACATTCATTCCGGCTTGTTTGTAAATCTCCTCAGCAAAGTCTGCCCAAGAAATATAACCACCTTCATTAGTTGCGTGATAATAACCATACTTATCAGTCTCAATCATGTCAACAAGAAGACGGGCTAGATCGACTGTGTAAGTAGGTGTACCAATTTGGTCTGCTACTACGGATACTTCTGGGTGCGTCTTTCCAACCTCAATCATGGTTTTGATGAAATTCTTGCCATTTCTACCAAATACCCAAGCAATACGTACAATAAAGTACTTTTCGAGAATCTCAGCTACAGCAAGTTCCCCATCTAGCTTAGACTGCCCATACACATTAAGTGGTGCATAGTTCTTGTCATCTGGCTGCCATGGACGCTCGCCCTGGCCGTCGAATACATAGTCAGTAGAAATATAAACAAACTTAGCATCAACTGCCTTAGCAGCTTCAGCAAGATTACGAGTACCATCTACATTAACTGTACGCACAACCCCAAGGTTTTCCGGAGCCTCTGCCCCATCCACATTAGTCCATGCCGCACAATGTACAATTACATCTGGGTTAACTTCTTTTACTACCTGAAAAACCTTCTCTTTGTCTGTAATATCAAGAATTACATGTTCAAACTCTGCGTTGGATTCAGATCTGTCTGCGCCCACACCTTTATATCCACGCTTTTCGAGCTCTTCCATTACATCAAAACCGAGTTGTCCACTCGTACCAGTTACAAGTACCTTCATCTATTTGTCTCCGTACATTTTTTCGTAGTAGTTTTGATAATCACCAGAAATGATTTCTTCCCACCAGTCTTTGTGATCTAGATACCATTTAATAGTCTTTACAATACCATTCTCAAACTTTGTTTCTGGTTCCCAGCCAAGTTGAGTCTTAATCTTGGTTGGATCGATAGCATAACGCCTATCGTGACCTTTTCTATCTTCCACAAATTCAATTAGACTTTCTGGTTTACCGAGCTCTTTTAGAATTAGCTTCACAATATCAATATTTGCCATTTCATTGTGACCGCCTACGTTATATACTTCACCAACACAATCAGCATGAATAATCATATCAATTGCCTTACAGTGATCTTCTACATATAGCCAGTCACGTACATTTAAACCATCACCATATACTGGCAAAGGCTTATCATTGAGGGCATTAATAATCATAAGTGGAATTAGTTTTTCTGGGAAATGATATGGACCATAGTTGTTGGAACAACGAGAAATAGTTACAGGAAGACCATAAGTTCTGTGATACGCCATTACTACTAGATCTGCAGATGCTTTTGATGCAGAATATGGAGAAGATGCATGAAGATTAGTCTTTTCAGTAAAGAATAAGTCTGGACGGTCCAAAGGCAAATCACCATAAACTTCATCGGTAGAAACTTGGTGATAACGCTTTACGCCATATTTCATACATGCGTCCATCAATACTTCTGGACCCATAATATTAGTTTCAAGGAAGAGTTTTGGATCACGAATAGAACGGTCTACATGTGATTCTGCGGCAAAGTTCACTACAATGTCAGGATGCTCTTCTTCGAAGAGTTTTTCTACAGCTTCTTTGTCACGAATGTCCGCTTTTACAAATCTGAAATTTGGGTTCTCCATGGCGCGCTTTAATGTAGACAAGTTGCCCGCATAAGTAAGTGCATCAAGACATACAATCCTATAACCAGGATATTTGTTTAGCATATAATATACAAAGTTTGAGCCAATAAACCCAGCTCCACCTGTTACGATAATAGTTTTATTATTGTCCATTAAACCTCCTTAAATTTAAAATCTAATTCTGCTAAAGTTGGGTGCTTCAAATCTTTTTCTGAAAGTGTTAGTTTAGCATCTACTTCCGGCCATTCAATGTCAGCAGAATCATACATAATACCACCTTCATCTTCTGGATGATAGAACTCGTCACATTTATAGGCGAACTCTGCTTTGTCTGATACTACCAAGAACCCATGTGCAAACCCACGTGGGATCATGAGTTGCTTCTTATTCTCAGCAGAAAGAAGAGCTCCAACCCATTTACCAAAAGTAGGAGAATTCTCGCGAAGATCTACTGCTACATCAAATACTTCACCAGAAAGAACACGCACAAGCTTGGCCTGTGGATGATTTTTTTGGAAATGAAGGCCACGAAGAACACCTTTTCTAGATGAAGATTGGTTATCTTGCACGAATTTATAGTTTAGACCAGCTTCAGCGAAATCTGTTTCGCTGTAGGTCTCCATGAAATAGCCACGCTCATCACCGAAAACGGTTGGCTCAATAATATATACGCCATCTATACCGGTTTTATTAAAAACAAACTTTCCCATTAATCTTTAATCCTTCCCTCTGCTACCGCCATCAAATGTTGGCCGTAAGCGGTCTTCTTATACTTTTCTGCAGATGCCAAAATTTCTTCTTTAGTGATCCATCCATTACGATATGCAATTTCTTCCGGAGCAGAAATCTGGATACCTTGGCGTTTTTGGATTGCGCGTACAAAGTCAGAAGCTTCAGCGAGAGAGTCAATTGTACCAGTATCAAGCCAAGCAAAACCACGGTCAAGCAGTTGAACATCAAGGTTTTGTTCATTTAAGTACATTTCGTTAAGAGTAGTAATTTCAAGCTCACCACGAGCAGAAGGTTGAATGGTTTTTGCTTTTTCGGAGACGCCAGCTGGATAGAAATATAAACCAGTCACAGCATAGTTGCTTTTTGGATTTTCTGGCTTTTCTTCGATAGAAACAGCATGCCAGTTCTCATCAAACTCTACGACGCCGAATCTTTCTGGATCATTTACATAATAGCCGAATACAGTTGCCCTACCATTCATTGCGTCATTAGCAGCAGTGCGAAGAATCTTGGTAAATCCAGAGCCGTAGAAAATATTGTCACCGAGCACCATTGCACATGGTTCACCACCAATAAACTCCTCACCTAGAATAAACGCCTGAGCTAGGCCATCTGGAGATGGTTGCACCTTATAGGAAAGATTTAGACCCATTGCTTTACCGTCGCCAAGAAGTCTTTCAAAGTTTGGTAAATCATTTGGTGTAGAAATAATCAAAATATCACGAATACCCGCAAGCATCAAAGTAGAAAGCGGATAGTAGATCATTGGCTTATCATATACCGGCAACATCTGTTTAGATGTACCAAGTGTCAATGGATAAAGGCGCGTACCAGACCCGCCGGCCAAAATAATTCCCTTCACAAAATAACTCCTAATTAATAGTTTAATTATACCATATAATCTATCTAAAAGTTGGCTGCAATAATGCAACACAAAGCGCAAACATTAAGAAATACGCTATAGATTAGAATATGTTCGTTTTTGATCAGACAAGGCCTAGTTTCTTTTGGATTAGGTTTATATATAAACATTGGAACGAGAAGGAGTAGAGGCAAGAAATATCTACCCTGAATACCTTCCACAATAGGAGCACCCACGGTTGACCATTGTAAATAAAGACCCAGGAAAATCAAAAGACAAGTTAAAAAGAACACCGTAGCATAAACTATTCTTTCATTCAATTTTGCCTTCAAACGCTCTTTATTCTGCGCCAAAAGAAGTAGCGTAATCCCTGCAGAAAAATATGTATACATCTCTGGAAGATTGATTTGAAGAGTACCAAGCACCATACCAAAGCCAGACATCGCATAAAAGCGCATCTTAATCTGAAGGGTTCTCATTAATACGCCAATAAATCTAGCAGGGTTGCCTAAGATAAATGAAATTTGGCCCATCGTATCCACACCTTCAAACGGAGTAATTAGATATTTAGAAGAAAATACCATCCAACCAAGCCCAGTGATAGCAACTGCAGCAATCATAGCTATTGCATGATATGTCTTTTGTTTGCCTTCGCCAAAACGCTCCCTTGGAATCAAGAAGTAAGTCATAAGGAGTGGAATATAAATTAATTTCAACAATCCCAACGCAATAGCCAAAATGTATAGCAAAGAGACTTCAGATTTTTTCATTACGCCTTTTTTGCCATATATTAGATACATTACATAAGAAACTATGAACACGCTCACGCTAATAACTAGCGCATCCGGCGAGAAAGAAGCTGCCTGCTGCAACGCAATCGGAGTAAGCATAAAGAAAAGGATAAAGCCTTTAAATTTTGGTGCTAACTTAATTGCGAAATAGATAATAGCGATAAAGGCAGCAAGGTTGAATAACCTGGCGATAAAGAGAGAGACAATAAGCGGAGACCTAACGATGCGCGACAATAACAACCCGACTATTTGAGGGATATAACAAAGCGGATTATAATTTGCAGAGCCGCCATAGACCCTAAATTCCGTATCTTCAGAGACGGGCTCAGTTATATTAGAAAAGAGCATCCTGGTGCTACCGGCAATTGGATTCCAAGTCAAATGGTCCTCAAGATTTGCAGGAAGATAGGAGCCAATACCCTCCTCATTGTTCATGAGAGGTTCAATGTCTCCAACCACAATACTGTATGCCCTAAAAATATGCGCAGGTTCATCTGGAGCTTGCCCAAGCGGTAGCAAGAAAGCATAGCCCATGCCAAGCGGAATAGCTAGAAGAAGGAAGAGCCTTTCAATAGAAAAATTCTTCTTCTTTGCGATAAAGATTCCAGCCACAAGAATAATTTCAGCAAGAACTTCAAATAGCAAGAATAGTTTTGCCTGTGGCGGATTACCAGAATCAAAAAGTTCCTTTGTGAGGAAAAAATTAATAATAAAGAAAACTAAAGCAAAATAAAAGTATTTTGATTTTAGTATTTTTTTAGCTAACCCCCAAATATCACTCCACTTCATTGCTACAATTTTATCATGCTTCGACTATTTCGTCACGCCATGTTCTATAGACACCCGCATTTCTTCCGTATCCATAAAACCAACGGTTTTATCACTTAGGCTATACTGTTTCTTTAACATTTTGTGAAGCTGCCTGATCTCATCAAAGTGCGAACGGTTTTCGCGTGATTTACGAGTCACGCTGTCACTATGTATCCTAAATTTATTGTATGCCTTATGGCTATAAGCAATTTTGCCGCCTTCAAGTATTTTTAGATATAGATACCAGTCGCCAACTTGTTTAAACTTTGCAGCCTCATCTAGAAGGCCAAGGATTTTCTTATCATTTTTAAATACAACGGCCGAGACATTCGGAATAGTACAACGCACCGCCATTATTTCCTTAATTTCATCCTCACCATTTTTTACATAACTCTTCTTATAATGACCAGTTTTTTCCTTGTCGCGAGACCAACGAAAATTTGGCGCAATCATTAGTCCTTTACTATTAATGATCATTGACTCAGTATAAGACAAGACAACATCCTTATCACTAAATCCTTTCATAGCTTCTTCTAGAAAATGTTTATTAGAAAGATCATCCGCCTCGGCAATCCAAACATAATCTCCTTTTGCAAGTTCAAAACCTTTCTTCCATTGAAAAATTGCTTTACCAGAATTCGCTTCATTCTTTATATATTTGATGTCTGTCCCTTTGATGAGTTTCGTGATAACCTCATCACTATTATCACTGGAACAATCATCAAGCACAATCAATTCATAAATTGGGTATGTTTGGTTTAAGATGGTTTTTATGCGTTTTTTTAGATACTTAGCATAATTATAATTCGGAACTATTACAGAAACCTTTTTATTTTGCGAAACGGTCATAAGCCCCCTCAACTTCCTTCAAAAAGACTTTGCCTGAATAATTCTGAATCGCATACTCTCTTGCCGATCGAGCAATCTCTTTATTTTTCGCAGCATGTTTGTAAAGATATTCGAGTTTAGAATACCATTCGCCCGGCTTAGCAAGAAAACCATTCTCTCCATCCCTTATTGCTTTCTCGAACGTATAGGTTGGAGACGCAATAGTAGTTGTTTCCACAATTGCTGCTTCAAAGAACTTTAGCTCCGATTTACAGTTGGTAAAATCATTAATTACGAGAGGAGCAATGTTAACATCAACTTCAGACATTGACCTTTGTAGTTTTCTAAAATCTACTGGTGGCAAAAACTCAATTCTTTTGGCCCTAATTAGCCTCTCTGCTTCCTTTGAAAAACGCATGTGTCCAACTACATACAAAACAGAGTCCTCATGATCCTTCAAAAACTTGATAAGTTCCGGCTCCGCCACAGCAAAATCTTTAGCATGAGTAGGAGAACCGCTAAAATACCCTATTCTATATTTATCGTTCTTTTTCTTCATCGAAAGGTATACTTCGGATGCTGTTAATTGGCCCTGATTCAAGGAATTACGTATCACTACGCATGGCCTGTTAAATGATTCTTCTAATTTTGATGCCAAAAAATCATTTGTAGCAATATAGAAATCTACTTGTTCTGCAATTCTCTTAATGCTACCAAAATAGGCAATCCAGTATGCACGATTGTTATTACCATTGATGGTGTCTAGAACAACATCAAGATATTTTAAATCAAAGACAAGATCATCAATATCAAGCCCAACCTTTATTCTATTCTTGTGTGCCTCAGCTATAAGCTCAGCCACCATCTTTTCCTGTCCAGACTGACGCCCAAAAATCAAAAGGTTGCACTTTGGAAGCAGCTCTTTTATTGTCTCCAATTCATTCTTACAGAAGAATACTGCCTGCCATTTCGTGCTCTTTTTTGAAATCTCATAAGTGTTATAGCAACGATAACGAAAAGTAGAGGCGTCTGGTTTTTCGACGCAATAAATAGCTACTTTTTTTCCTTTTTTTACAGAGTCTAAAACTAACTGCTTTCTTTCATCCACGCCAATCTTCCATGGAGCAAGAAGATGAGAATTCTTTATGTCGTATTTCTCAATCAGATCATTTTGCGTTTTTTTTTGCGCCAATTCTTTCCTAATTTCTGGATTGCGTGCAAGTCTTAGCATGGTACGAGGAGCGCGCGCCACCTTCCCTACTTTACTATCAGGATTAGAAAGAATGTTTTTATAGAGACTTGTCTTTTTAATCTTCTTTCCGACAAAACCAGCGAAGCTTAAGTTATCATTCGAAAGAGCCCATTCCCTTTCTAGTGATGCCTTTAGTTCCTCTTCAAGCGCCTTAACGTATGCTTCATTATTCTCTTTAACCATAACTCATATTATACCATAGCCTTGCTCTTTGTTGTGGGGTATAATACTAATATGAAGAAATATGACTTATTAGTAGTAGGTGCTGGTATCTTTGGCCTCACCATCGCAGAAAGAACAGCAAAAATCTTAAACAAAAGGGTTCTTGTTATAGACAAACGTAACCACATCGGTGGAAACTCCTATTCCGAAAAAGATAAACAGACCGGTATAGAATGCCACAAATATGGTGCACATATTTTTCATACGTCTAACAAAGAAGTTTGGGATTACGTAAACCAATTCGATTCTTTTACAAACTATGAACATCGCGTTTATTCAGTTCACAACGGCGAAGTCTTCCCTCTTCCAATTAATCTAGGAACGATCAACCAATTCTTTAGATCAAACTATTCGCCAAAAGAAGCAAAAGATCTTATCAAAGAGCAATCAGAAAAAGCACCAAAGAACCCATCCAACCTCAAAGAACAAGGCATTTCCCTAATTGGCGAGCCCCTATTTAATGCATTCATAATGAATTACACCGCAAAACAATGGCAAACTCCCCCAGAACAACTAAGTAAAGATATTATTAATCGCTTACCAGTTAGATTCAATTACAATAACCGTTATTTCTCAAATACCTATGAAGGATTGCCAAAAAACGGATATGGAGAATTCTTTAATACGATGTTAGATTCCGTCAAAGATCTTGTTGACGTTAAGCTAGAAACTGATTTCTTTAAGGATGAAGAAATCAAAGATATGGTAAAACAAGGAACTCCAGTCGTTTATACTGGCCCTATCGACGAATACTATGCCTATCAATTCGGAGCCCTTAACTGGAGAAGTATTCGCTTCGAAAAAGAAGTTCTGCCGACAAACGATTATCAAGGCTGCCCAGTTATGAACTATGCAGACCTTAGCGATCCATATACTAGGATTATTGAATTCAAACATTTCCATCCAGAAAGAACCCATGACTGTTATGCGGAAGATGCAAAAAAGACGGTCATTTTCAAAGAATACAGTAGCACTTGGAAACTAGGAGACGAGCCATATTATCCAGTAAAAACACCTGAAGATCTTGAAAAACTCCAAAAGTACAACGATCTTGCAAGTAAAGAAAGCGCTATTATCTTTGGCGGGAGGCTTGGCGAATATGCCTACTATGATATGGACGCAACATTCGCCAGCGCGCTAAATACATTCGATAATCGAATTAAAAACTTATTTGCCTAATTTGGCTTCTCTAAGGATATAAACTCTTGTAGTATTATCTACAATTCTAACTTTTCCGTCGTCATATACGTCGACCCACTCTTTTTCATAGCCTTGCTCGCTAAGGAAGGTTGTGATCTTTTCACTTACATATCCGCCTTGTATTACGAATACTTTTGGCTTATTTTTTACGACATCATCAAAGAACTCGTCCAAAATCGAAAGGTTGACGTCAGCAATTGGAAATAGATAAGAATATCTAGACGCAGGAAGACGATTGCATCTTAAATAGACATAATTCATATTACCATATACCGCAATTTTATCTCCAGGATCAGTATACTTATCAATATATTCACATGATTTCAACACAGCGGTCGATACCAACTCACCGGTGGAACGATGAGCAAAAGATTCCGCAGCGGTTCCAACCACCTTCATCCATGGTAAATAGGATGCAAAAGCCAAGAACAAAGATACTACGATAATCAATGCGTTCCTACCATCCCCCTCAGCCAAAATCTTCTTGTATAACCATGAAAAAGCGACTATCGGTAGAGGAATCAAAACCATACCATAATGAGGATAGCTTCTACCAGAAACGCATGCAGCAAGAACGGCGACGGTATACGCAATAAAGAACGCCCACTCCGCATACTTATTATTCTTTGTATTCTTTATGAACAAGAATACAAAGGAGAGCGCCCATCCCGCAAACAAGAGAATCTCTTTAAAGAAATATTCAATAGTCTTATAAATGCTTACTAAACCGCCTCCCTTTGTATACTTTGCATTGAAAATCAAATACACATCAATAAATGATTTAAAGGCACCCCTAGAAATTAACCAGATCATTATCGGGACGATTATTACCGCCGCACCAGCAACGAAAGTTAACAAGAACCTTAGCAGTTCCTTATACTTCTTTTCGCAGATTAATTTAATTAGAATTGCAACACCAAACACGCCCCAAATTGCTACCATATTTACACGAAGCATTAATACACAAGCAAAGCCAACGCCGACCATAAAGATTCTTAAAAGCGACGTTCTTCCCTTCATCAAATATTTAATGAACTCATATAGAGCCATCGCAACGAATGGGAAAGCGTATTCCTCAGTAAGGTTGCCGCGATCAATTATATTTAAAGTAAAGTATAACGAGAATACAGCTAAAGTTAAGAACCAAGAAATTGCTCTCTTATTTACAAATAAACGAGAAATCTTATACATATATATTAATGCAGCAAATAGAGCAATAAATTCAAAGATCAAGATACCGCTCGTTGGATTAATTAACACACCAAGAAAATTAATCACATAAAGAAATGGGCCTTTGTGATCAAATGTATCTAGATATGGCATTTGTCCATTCTTTATTTGTGTGCCAACCGTCAGAAAAACGCTCGAATCAACGACAGGTTCACTTCTATTAAATGGAGAAGACGGACTTACTGAAATAGCAAAAAGTGCAGCCGCGATGAACGTAAACGTAATCGCGAGTGTGCCCAGCTTGTGTTTCTTGATTGCTCTTGCATTTTCCGGATCCATCTCTTTCATATCTTTACGAAACTTCATGAAATTAGACAATGATTCCTTGCCAATTCTAAAGATCTTTTTAAGATTAATAGAGTTAGTGCCAGCAGTACGTGGTTTAAAAGAAACTGTTTTAAAAGTGATGTTTTCCTTAAAACGAGCAAAATATGCAGTTAGCATAATGTTTGGTAAATCATACTCATTTGGTAGTCTATCTATATATTTCTCTACCAAAGAGGCTTTCATTAGACGGAATGGAGCGTTTGCATCTGGAACGCGCACTGAGAAGAATCCACGAAGGAGAGTACACACTACTTTCTCAACCATAGCGCGAGCTAACCCATCACCACGCTTATTACGATGACCAAGTATTGCTTCATGGCTTTCTCTTTCTTCCCAAAAAGCGTCAAATTCTTCTGGATTTGTTTGTCCATCAGAATCAGTCTGGAAGATATAATCAGCACCGTTTTTTATAGCATACTTATAAAGGGCAATAACCTTCGGCCCGTGATATTGATTTGTATGTTCCAAAATATCTAGCTGCGGATACTTTTTCTTTAATTCTAACAGCAATTCGTGCGTATTATCCGTACTGCCACTGTCGGCAATAACTAAGCGTGATTTACTGGATTTGCCATCTAGGACAGGCATCCAAGCATCAACTGTTTCCGTAATATTATCGCCCTCATTATATGCGGGCATAACAATATATAGTATATCCTCCGTCTTTTTCATACTATATATAATACTCTAAAACAAATTCTATTTCAATAAGAGAACTACTTTATGTAGCCCCCAGTCGCTGCGGAATAATAAACAGTACCACCAACATATGTCTGGTGTTGAGAACCATCATTCTCGGTTATAATATCACCCTTAGGGAAACCAAGTGGTCCAAATTCCCATCCCTGTTTTACCCATACCTCACGGATGCCACCCATAGATAGGTAGTAACCGTGCGTTGCATTTCCAACAATATATCCGTTTTCAAACTCTTGCCATTCAAT
>JAEEGL010098943.1_pt1 | contig 44487 bp, 36 predicted proteins | sample 9134231 | NCBI WGS metagenome assembly JAEEGL01 (sample SAMN16246548, study PRJNA631951) | gut metagenome | biome: gut microbiome; feature: rumen; material: fiber-attached | host: Bos | place: Iran: Karaj | collected 2018-10 | reverse complement strand
TATCGATGCAGCGAAGGCTATGTGGATCAAGTATGAGTATCCGGATTGCACCTTCGAAGATATGTGCAAGGTATTCGGTATTCCGGAACTCCGTAAGAAGGCACACTTCTGCGCGGTTTCCTCCACATCGGGTACAGCTACCGAAGTTACTGCTTTCTCGATCATCACTGATAACTCCAAGGGTATCAAGTATCCGATCGCGGACTTTGAGATCACTCCTGATGTGGCGATCGTCGATCCGGAACTTGCCGAGACCATGCCGAAGAAGCTCGTTGCCCACACAGGTATGGATGCGATGACTCATGCAGTTGAAGCATACGTTTCCACCGCAAACAGCGACTATACAGATCCGCTTGCGATCCATGCCATCGAGATGATCATGAAGGATCTCGTTGCTTCCTATAATGGTGACATGGCGGCAAGAGACAGAATGCATAATGCACAGTGCCTGGCCGGTATGGCATTCTCCAATGCCCTTCTCGGTATCGTTCACTCTATGGCACATAAGACCGGAGCTGCTTTTGCCGATTACGGCGCACACATCATCCACGGCGCGGCAAACGCGATGTACCTGCCGAAGGTAATTGCTTTTAATGCCAAAGATGAGACAGCGAAGAAGCGCTATGGTGTGATCGTGGACTACATGGGCATTGCCGATAAGAATGCTTCCGATGACGATAAGGTAAAAGCGCTTATCGCTTACCTTAGAAAGATGAACGATGACCTCAATATCCCGCACGGCATCGGCACATATGGTGCAGACAGCTACCCGGCAGAGAAGGGCTTCGTACCGGAGGAAGTATTCCTCGAAAGACTCCATGACATCGCAGTCAATGCAATCGCAGATGCCTGCACCGGATCGAACCCACGTCAGCCTTCCGTCGAAGAGATGGAAAAGCTCCTGAAGTGCTGCTACTACGATACTGAAGTAGATTTCTGATCCTTGTTCTGAAAGGATAGGATATACCGCTCCCCGATACCCTCTTTGCCGGAAACGGAAAAGAGGGTATTCTTTCCTATCCAAGAAGTGCTCACTTCGGTTTCTTCGGCTCCATGAGGTCGCTTAAATGCTTGTTATACAGAAAATCGTGTACCATCTTATCGAACTCGACCCACAGAGGGAGAGTCTGGCAGGATTTCTTACGGGTGCATTTGAAGTCCTTGTTGGCAAGACAGGCGACCGAGGCCATGGGTCCCTCCATTAACTCGAGGATCTCACCGATCGAATACTTCTCGGGCTTCTTACAGAGGCGGTATCCGCCGCCCTTGCCGCTGGCGCCGACTACGAGACCACCGGCAACCATGTCCTTGACGATGATCTCCAGATACTTCTTGGAGATCTCCTGACGCTCGGCGATGTCTTTAAGCGGGATATAATTCCCGTTATCGTTCTCGGCCAGATCCAGCATCACGCGGATGGCGTATCTTCCTTTAGTAGAAATCATAGGATATACCTCCGATTCGTTAATCTAAATTTCTGTAAGTTTTGCCCGGTTTTTAAACTATTACCTATTATACCGCAGGGTGAATAGGTAAATCAATGCAATAACCTATTGACACACTAGGTGAATGGGTATATTATACGAGCAAATACGCTCCATGACAAGAGGGGCTAAAAGAAAAAAAGGAAAGGACATACGACCTGTGATATACGCGGACAATGCTGCAACGACGAAGATGTCGGAATCTGCCATCCAGACTCTGGTGGCGACCATTAAGGAGACATATGGAAATCCATCCAGCCTTTACGAATTCGGTCAGAAGGCGAAGGAAGTACTTGAGAATGCCAGAGAGGAGGTCGCATCGCTGATCGGTGCGGAGCCTCGAGAGATCCTCTTCACTTCGGGTGGAAGTGAGGCCGATAACCAGGCAATCATCTCAGCGGCGAAACTGGGTGAGAAAGAAGGAAAGAAACACATCATTTCGACGGCGTTCGAACACCATGCGGTGCTGCATACGCTGGAGAAACTGAAGAAGGAAGGATTCGATATTACGCTTCTGGATGTCCACGCGAACGGTATCGTGCTTCCGGAAGAGGTGGAAGCGGCGATCCGCGAAGATACCTGCCTGGTCACCATCATGTACGCGAATAATGAGATCGGCACGATCCAGCCCATCGCAGAGATCGGCGCAGTGTGCAGAAAACATGGAGTACTGTTCCATACGGATGCGGTGCAGGCCATCGGGCATGTGAAGATCGATGTGAAGGAGCAGAATATCGATATGCTGTCTGCATCGGCACATAAGTTCCACGGACCGAAGGGCGTCGGCTTCCTCTATGCAAAGAAGGGTATCCGCCTGACGAACCTGATCGAGGGCGGTGCGCAGGAGCGTGGCAAAAGAGCCGGAACAGAGAATGTTCCGGGTATCGCGGCGATGGCGACGGCGCTTCGGGAAGTAGTTAAAGATATCGATAAGAACCGTGAGCATCTGGTGCCGATCCGGGATAAGATCATCGCAGGGCTTGCAGCGATTCCGCACAGTGCGCTGAATGGCGATGCGGCGCAGCGTCTTCCGAGCAACATCAATTTCTGCTTCGAGGGTATCGAGGGCGAGTCACTGCTTCTGCTTCTCGATGATAAGGGTGTAGCGGCTTCCTCAGGTAGTGCGTGCACTTCCGGATCTCTCGATCCGAGCCATGTTCTTCTGGCCATCGGGCGTGTACACGATGTTGCACATGGTTCGCTGCGACTGAGCCTGGGCGAGGATGTGACGGAAGAGGATGCGGATTACATGATCAAAGCGGTGAAGGATACGGTTGAATATCTGCGCAGTTTCTCGCCGGTATGGAGAAACCTCGTGGCAGGGAAGACCCCGTTCATTCTGTGAGAAGTAAGTAAAGTGGCAGGAGTTTCTGCCTGAGATTATTGGAGGTAATACTATGGCACTATATAGCGAAAAAGTAATGGATCATTTCAGAAATCCGAGAAATGTGGGCGTCATCGAGGATGCCGACGGAGTAGGTGAGGTCGGAAACGCCAAGTGCGGTGACATCATGAAGATGTACCTGAAGATCGACGGCGATGTGATTACGGATGTCAAGTTCGAGACCTTCGGCTGCGGCAGTGCGATTGCATCGAGTTCCATGGCGACGGAGCTCATCAAGGGCAAGCCGGTCGAAGAAGCCCGTCAACTGACAAATCAGGCGGTAGCGGAGGCGCTGGACGGGCTTCCGGCTTATAAGATGCACTGCTCGGTCCTGGCGCAGGAAGCGATCGAAGCGGCACTCGATGATTACGAGAAGAAAAAGAAGGCGTAAGAAGAGAGTTCGAGTCTCTGAAAAAAACGAGGGCGTCTCACATCGTGAGACGCCCTTATTATATCTGTTCCATTTGTTCTTCGGGATGGGCTTACCGGCTCCAGTCCAGAAGCATCACTCGTTGGCTGCAGCGGCATCATCCGATACGGCGGCCTCGATGGCATCCGCCAGAGATACATCGGATGCGGCTTCATCCGCAACAGAAGGTGTATCATCGGAAGCACTCTCTGCCTCGGTCTCATTAGAAACCGCCTCAGCAGAAACTTCGGAAGATTCCTCGGAAGGCTGATTCTCTTCACTTGATGCAGCCTCGGCAGCGGCCGCTGCTTCAGCAGCAAACTTGGCATTCTGCAGAGCAAGCTCTTCCGCCTTCTTTGCCTCTTCTTCCGCAGCAAGAGCAGCAGCCTTTGCTTCTTCTTCTGCCTTCCGCGCAGCAGCCAGTGCTTCTTCGGCTCTCTTGGCAGCAGCCTCGGCCTTCTCTCTCGCCTTCGCCGCAGCAAGCTTCGCGGCTTCCTGCATCTTCTCGGCCTGCAGTCTGGCATCCTCTTCCATCTTCTTCTTATTCGCCAGCTCATAGGCTTCTTCCGCCTGTCTGGTCGCGAACTTGGCTTCTTCCGCCTTCTTCTCCGTGGATCTTACCAGTTCCTCGGCATGGGATACCGCCGCCTTCGCCTGCTGTTCAGACTCTTCTGCGGCCTTACGGGCCTTCATGCCGGCTCTCTGTGCAGTCAGTCTGGCATCCTGCTCCGTCTTCTTCTGGGAAGCGATACGCATCGCCTCGTTCGCCTTCTTCACGGCGGCTCTGGCGATCTCTTCTGCCTTATTCGCAGCAGCCTGTGCATCCTTGGCCGCCTGCAGGGCGTTATTGTAATCCGTCTCCGCCGCCTTCGCCGCTTCCGATGCCTCCGTCTCACTCTTGACGGCAGCCTCGAGGATCTCGGTTGCCTTTGTCATCGCAGCTCTGGCTTCCTCTGCCTTCGCTGCTGCTTCTTCCGCTTCCTGAACAGCACGTGTCTCACGGGACTTCGCAGCAGCAAACTCGACTTTCGCCTTCTCTGCGGCAATCGTCGCAGCAGTCTTGCCTCTGTTCGCAGCAGCGGCCTTCGCAGCAGCATCTGCTTCCGGAACATTACTTCTCGGCGGAACAGGACGTGCGCTGACTGAACTTGTTACAGGACGGGCAGTGGTGGCACCCGTGATCGGGCGGGCAGTCGTCGCACCCGTTACAGGACGGGCAGATGCATTACCGGACCCCGGACGGGCAGCAGGCTGTGCGGCAGGACGTGTCGAAGCAGTCGCTCCCGGACGGGAAGAAGCCGCTCCGGCATTCGCAGCAGGAGCATTCGTAACAGTGTTACGGGCCATCGAACCCGGACGGCCGGATTGCTGGGCGGATGAGGAAACGCGTCCGGCAGGAGCTGCCGGTGTATTCTGGGTAACGGCACGCTGACTCGGTGCCGGTGTTTCTTCTACGATAGGCTTAATGGGAGTGATGCCGGAATTCTCGGACTTACGGTCATCCTTCGTCTTTCTCGATTCTTCCATCGCCTTACGAGCTTCGATCTGTGCCTTCGCAGCTGCAGCACGCTCTCTGGCGTAGTTCGCTGCAGAGGACTCTGCAGCCAGGAAATTACGGCCTTTTCCATCTGACGGATCGCCCGCCATATTACCCGAATTTCCACCCGGTCCGGACAACTCAACAGCAGGAGTTCCGAATCTACCATCCGATTTACCTTTTAACGCATCTAAAAACCCAGCCATTCTGCTTCCCATCCCTAAAGATAAAATTTCGCTTACTAACATTAATTATACTCGGTTAACAGACGATTTCAAGTACAATTCGCTTAGATTTCAAGGGTTTGAGCAGGATGGTTTTCTCCGTTTCGGGGATTATACCGCCTGAAACAGGACTGTGGCATTGTGTCCGCCGAAGCCGAGAGAATTGCTCATCGCATTACGGACAGCGCGTTTTCTCCCTTTACGGAAGGTGTAATCCAGATCCAGTTCCTCCTCGCCGGAGCTGGAATTTCTGGTCATGTGGATGAAGCTTTCGGAGAGGGTCCGGATGCACACGACCGCTTCGATGGCACCGGCTCCGCCGAGAAGATGGCCGGTCATGGATTTGGTGGAGTTGATGGAGACGGACTTCGCGTGATCTCCCAGCGCATACTTAATGGCACGTGTCTCGTAGAGATCGTTCAGGTGAGTCGAAGTACCGTGGGCATTGATGTAATCAATGTCAGCAGGGGTTAGGCCTGCCTGCCGCATCGCAATTCTCATTGCCATGCCGGCTCCGCTGCCATCAGGGGATGGAGAAGTAATATGGTAAGCGTCATTGGTTACACCATAGCCCACGACTTCGGCCAGGATATCCGCATTCCTTCTCAAGGCATGCGTATATTCTTCAAGGATAAGGATCCCGGCACCTTCGCCCATTACGAAACCATCACGGTCTTTATCGAAGGGACGGCATGCCAGATCCGGATCTGCACAGGTGGAGAGTGCTTTTAACGCGGAGAAACCACGGATCGCAGAGCTCGTGATCGCGGCCTCCGTGCCACCTGCTACGATTACGTCCGCCTCATCGAGACGGATAGCGTTATAGGCCTCGCCGATGCAGTGTGTGCCGGTGGCGCAGGCCGTAGAGATGTCCATGTTCTTGCCCTTCAGTCCGAACTGGATCGCGATATTGGCTGAGGCCATGTTCGTGATGACGAGCGGGATATAGAGAGGATCGGTCTTCGCGCCGCTCAGGAACTTCGGGATCTCGATCTCGTGTTTCTGCATGGCACCGATGCCGCAGCCGACGATCACGCCCAGACGGTAGGGATCCTCCCGCGTGATGTCCAGACCGGACTGCTGAAGTGCCTCGCATGTAGCGGCGACCGCATACTGTGAGAAAAGCTCCATCCTCTTACTGGATTTGAAATCCATATAGTCACGTGGATCGAAACCATGCACCTCACCGGCGAGCTTGACGGCACTGTCCGAGACGTCGACCTTCGTAATCGGAGCGATACCATTCCGGCCTTCCCGGAGGCCCTGCCAGAATGCCTGTACGGAGTTCCCCAGCGGGGTCACCGCACCCATACCTGTGATCACGACTCGTCTTGTTTCCATGAATGCCTTTCTGCTTTTTGGACCTGTGCGAACCGGCCCCGATACCGGGTGGGGTATTCTGTGCCGCGCCTGATCTTCCCCGCCTCCGTGAATGATTTGTGAGGAGAATGGTGGTCTCAACGGCGGAAATCAGGACACGGCACAGACCCGGATTTCGATTATCAAGTGTAACCAATTCCGAAGATGACGTGAACGGGCAAATAAATCGAAATGTCCGATTTCGAAGAATCGCGGAAAAGTATGTAAATTAGGACAAAACAGAAGATCTGCGCAAAAATAGTATGGTATCATAATCATTGGGAAACATGGCAAAACACGGAGGAAATGAAAAATGGCGCTGCTGACGAAAGGTGCGATCATGCATGCATTTGAAGAGATGCTGGAGGAAATGCCGTTCGATAAGATCACGGTCTCTTCTCTGGTGAAGCGCAGCGGCATCAGCCCGAATACGTTCTACTACCATTACTGCGATAAGTATGCGCTTCTGAACGAGTGGTTCGGCATGAAGCTCCGTGACATCCGGAAAGACGAGGATGACTATGCCGGCTGGCAGAAGCGCATCAAGGTATTCTTCCGCATGTGCCACGATAACCCCAGACTCATCCACCACATCGTGGACTCACTTTCCAGAGAGCAGCTCGAGCACTATATCTTCGAGATCACGGACAAGGTCTTCATCAGCTATGTCAGGAAGAAAGCAGACGGCCGTGATGTCTCTGAGAAGAAGATCCGCGAGATCGCACGTTTCTACACCTATGCCTTCATCGGCTTCTTCCTCGAATATATCTGGGACGACATGGAAGACGATGTGGACGAGAAAGTGGACCACTTAAGCGAGATGTTCGACCGCTTTATCGAGGGAGCGATCCTCTAGGGAGGGCAAAAATGAAAAGAAAGATCCTGGCGATAAGCCTTGCCATTGCTACGGCAATAAGTTTTGCCGGCTGTAAGAAGAGTAAGAAGACCGAGCCGGCAGCCGATCCGTTCTCCGATCCGGTTCCCGAATCCTGGACAAAGGCGAGCGGGAGAGTCGTTTCTGAAGACGATCCCTTCTTCGATGTGACGGAAGTGCAATTGCAGTTCCCGATCGATCCGGAAAAGACATTACGTACGCTGGACATTGACCGGGATAATGTCCGGTTTATGGGGAACACGATCGTTGTAACCTTCTGCCATATCGCATATGAGATGCCCGATGATGTGAAAGCGAAACTGAAAGACTATGAGAATCAGCAGGACTGGGAGCATTACTGGGCGATACAGGATGAATATGAGAAGAACCTGAACCTGGTCTTCGATCTCGATGGGAAACTCCTTCGAAGTTCAGCTGTGGAAGTAAGTTATGAGGAAGTCTCTTCTGACGAACTGGTTCTGTGCACGGGTGAGAATGAAGCAGGGGAGACATTTGCCATCGTCATGCGGTCTGAAGGATATTTCCTGGAGAAGATCTGTGATGACGGAACGATGGAAAGGATCCGCGAGGTCGATCCGGTGAGCGCAGAAAAGATGCTCGTTCTTCCGGACGGGAAGATCCTGTGCGCCAACTGGGATACGATCAGTCTTCTGGACGAGAACGGGAAACTGAGAAACAGTGCCTTCTCCGAAGGCTGTGATGCGAATCTTATCTACCAGAACGGAAAATGCTACGGCATGTTCACGACGGTGGACTGGGATACGCTGGAATCCAGCCACTATTATCAGGAAATTGATCTGAACACGATGACTTTCGTCGGAGAGAAGATCCCGAGTCTTCGAAGTGCTGCACTGAACTATGCACATGGTTCGCTCTACTACATGAACACGTACGGGGTGGTAAAAGCAGATCTCTTCGATGAGAAAAACGACATGGAAGTTTTCTCTTGGAACAGTACGGACTATGACCCCGCGCACATCCTTCCCACGAAACTGCGGATCAGCGTAACGGATAAGGAGTTCTATTTCATCAAGCTTGACGAATCCATGACGGGAGTGCCCGGCGATGACAGGTATATCGTGAATGTGGTACTGGTCCGTGCCAAGCGGGCGGATAAGAACCCCCATGCCGGGAAAACCATGATCCTTGCGGGATGTAACGTGTATTCCAGGATCGATCTTCGTGATGTGATCCGCTATAACACCAGTGAAGGAGCCAAGTGCCGGGTCGTTCTCCATGACTATTCTTCGGATGTGGTGATGGATGCGGACTATATGAATAAGAATGCGGCCATGTCGGATAAAGTCTATCTGGATATCATGTCCGGAACGGGTCCGGACATCCTTGTCGGGTTCTCTCAATTCGCCCAATTCGATACAGATCAGGTGATGTGCGATCTGAATACCTTCATCGACCGGACAGATGGCACGGGACTTGACCGGAGTCTTCTGTTCGATAATATTCTTCGTGCCCAGGAAGTGGGCGGGAAGCTGTATCACATGCCTGTTTCTTTCCGAGTGGACGGCATCGTCGGAAATGCGGATCTCGTAGGGCAGAAAGCGAACTGGACGTATGATGAATTCTTCCAGGTGATGGATGCACTTCCGCAGGGTGTAGATCCCTTCTTCACATGGCAGTATTCTGAGCTTCTTTCCTTCATGATGGAACGCTCGGGAGACGCATTTATCGATTATGCCTCGAAAGAAGTGCACTTCGATACGAAAGCGTTCCAGGATCTGCTTACCTTCGTGAAGAAGTATGGTATCGATAAGTCTTACCATGAGATGGTCATGGATCCGAATTATGTGTCCGAGGAAGAGAAGTTCGAGAACGGTCTTCTGGCCTGGTATCCGGTACAGAACCTGTTCGGTGTACGGGAATACGCCCACTATATGAAGCTTATCCGGAACCCCGAGGTATTCTGCGGTGTGCCGAACAGCACCGGCGGAAGTCCTTCGGCCAAGATCGAGGTATCGCTTGGCATATCCGCATTTACCCCCTATCAGGAAGAAGCCTGGGATTTCATCCGGTTCCTGCTTAAGACACAGGAAGAAAGCGAGGACATAGGGCTGACGCCGATCTCAAGGACGGCGCTGGACAAGCAGAACGCCGCTTGCTTAAAATGGTACGAGGATAACATTCTGAACGGTTCTTCGGAGATGCAGGGAATGACTGAAGAAATCAACGAAGAGGTGATCGGAGAGTTTGTCAGACTCGTGGAGAGCATCCATGTTGTCGAGCGTGCCGATCCGACGGTACTGCTGATCATCCTCGAAGAAGCTCCGGCCTTCTTTACCGGCCAGCAAAGTGTGGAGACGGTCTGCAATACGATCCAGAACCGTGCGAAACAGGTCGTGCAGGAGAGGTAAGATGATACCCTGTCAGCGCAGGTCTTTCTTCGTATACTTTCCGTAGGCGCAGGCGATGCCGATGACCATCATGATCAGCCCCGGGACGAGATACTTCAGTTCCAGTTTCCCGCTGTTGATGATGTCCGCCGTCTCTGTATATCCGAATGCGGTGATGTACTTGAGGAATTTCGCAGAGTCGGAGATATTCGCGACGATGTTGAGGAAATACATGATCCCGGCGATGCCTATACCGATCCCCAGGCCGCCATGCACGAGGAACGCCGATACCCCGAAGCAGATCCCGCCGATCTCAAGCTGCATTAGAAGATAGGCGAGATGGAACAGAAGAAGTTCCTTCCAGAAGATCTCTTCACCGATCATAAGGATCGAGCCGATCGCAAGAAGCAGTACGACGGCATTCAGGATGAGAATGATCGTAAAGACACTCAGAAGCTTCTCCGTGATGACACGGGTGCGTGAGACGGGATGGGCGAAGAGGAACTCGGCCGTGTGGTCATGTTCTTCTTTCGCCAGAGAAGAAACGGCAACGATGGCCGAGAAGAGCGCTCCGCCTATGCCGATCATGTTCCCGCCTTCCACGGCGTAGAACCCCACCAGGGTCCCGAAGTTCAGCCGGTCCATGCCGAAGGCGGAAGTGAAGGAACCCATCTTCGAGAACATCTCATTGACACTTCCCATCTGGGATTCCATCTCGGGGTACATCAGGACGCACATCGCGACCAGGAGACCGATGCTGAGGCTCCAGATCAGAAGGGCCGTTTTCTGTGATTTTATTTCCTGTTTCAGAATCGTCATTTCTCTTTCCTCACTTGTAGTAGTGCATAAAGATCTCTTCGAGACTGGGCTCGGTGATCGTGATGTCTTCGATCCGCTCTTGGGCAAGAACGGAGAGGAGCTTGCCGATGTCGCCGTTATAGAGGAAACTCAGCGTGGATGCGCCGGTATCCGTGAAGGTCACGCCGGGAAGTATGGCGAGAGTCTCTCTTGCTATCCCACCTTTGACGTTGACCTTCCGCGTGCCGGTCTGCTCGAGGTTCCCGACCTTATCGGACAGCAGGATCTTGCCGTCTTTAATGAAGGCCGCACTTCTGCAGTAGGCCTGCACTTCCGAGAGAATGTGCGAAGAGAAGAAGATGGTGGCACCTCTCTCGTTCTCTTCCCGGAGGATCGTGAAGAATTCCTTCTGCATCAGAGGGTCGAGACCCGATGTGGGCTCATCCAGGATCAGCATCTCCGGGTGATGCTGCACCGCACAGATGATCCCCACTTTCTTCCTGTTCCCGAGAGATAGATCATCTACTTTTCTTCCCGGGTCCAGATCGAGCCTCTGACAGAGTTCTTCCGCTTCTTTCCCACAGTCGGCACCTCGAAGATCAGATGAGTACCTGATGGCATCGCGGACCTTCATGCCGTGATAGAAATGGATCTCAGAAGGGAGGTACCCGACCTTCTTTAAGATCTTCTCTTTCTCCTCCACGATGTCATGACCGAGGACTTTCGCAGACCCGGAAGTCGGCGCGATCAGCCCCAGAAGAGTACGGATCGTCGTGGATTTGTCGGCACCGTTCGGACCGATAAACCCGAAGAAATCTCCGGATTCCACCTGAAGATCCAGATGACAGATGCCACGGCTTTTGCCGTAGGATTTCGTAAGATCCTGTATATCGATCGCTAATTGTACTGCCATAGAGACCACCTCATTTCAGATACAGGGATTTCCAGAAATCGATGAGTTTCCTGTAGTCGGAAACGACTTTGTCCACATCGATTCTTCCGCCCTGCTGCATGTGATACATATATCCTTCCGATGCCAGGAAAATGTCCTGATACATCATGTTCAGATCGATACCCTCCTTAAAGAGAGACGGATCCAGCTTCGGAAGGGTCTTATTGGTGCTGAGTTTCGTATACGGAGCGATGATCCTGCGAAGATCGTCCCGGACTTCCTCATCTTCTTCGTAATACGCTCTTAATGCAAAAGCACTCATGTCCGGATACTTGCGCATCATGTCCGTCTTGGCCAGAAGCCCCTGATACATCATCTCGAACAGATCCGTCTCGCCATAGCAGCCGGAAGCCCGGAGTGTCTGAGATGTAAGCTCCTCAGCCTTCTTCATCAGGAAGAGATACAGCTCTTTCTTATTGCGGAAATAGAAGAAAAGAAGCGATTTACTGATTCCCGCTTCGCCGGCGATCTCATTCATGGGACTCTTTCTGTAGGAATTCTTCGAGAACACGCGGAAGCCCGCATTCAGGATGCGTAACTGCTTCTCTTCCGGCAGCTGATAGAATTTCTCGTTCAAAGTTCTCACCTCCGTTGACCGAATCGGTTAATACTATTGTGACGCTATTGACCGTTTTTGAGAAGACCCTGCTTGCAATTTCCGGATTCCTATATATAATGGTCGTTGCGGAGGAATCCGCCAAGCAGTTCGGGTCCGATATCCTGCTTGTAAAATATGAAAACCAAAGGAGAAAAGAATATGTCTGCGATCAAGCGCGTCCGTGAGGACTATAAGGCGTTACTGCATGGCGTTCCGGCCATGGTCACTACTATATTTATCTTATCCGTTGTTCTTATGAATCTGATGGCAAGTAAGGAACTTTACCGTTCCGAGTACTTCTGCCTCAACTGCGGCCTGGCGCTGTCCTGGATCTCTTTCCTGTGCATGGACTGTATCTGCAAACGCTTCGGGCCGAAGGCGGCCACGAAGATCTCGATCCTGGCTATGGGTGTCAACGTGATCTGTGTCATCGTCATGAAGCTCCTGTCCATGGCACCGGGGGCGTGGGCCGCGTACTATTCCGCCCCGGATGCGGCCACCGGAGAACTTGTCTCTTCGGGCATCGACAGCACCTTCGGCGGAGCATGGTATGTCGTTGTCGGATCGGCTGCAGCAATGCTGCTGTCTACCTTGGTGAACTCAGGATTGAATCACTTCATCGGAAGCCGGGCAGATAAGGGAAACTTCAGTGGTTTTGCCAAGAGATCCCTGATCTCCACAGGCATCGCCCAGTGGGTCGATAACTTCGTATTCTCAGCCATGGTCTCGCACGTTTTCTTCGGCTGGAACTGGACACAGGTCCTGATCTGTTCCACCACATCCATGGTTGTGGAGCTCCTGCTGGAAGCGGTCTTCTCCCCGATGGGGTACCGTATCTCGAAGCGCTGGGAGAAAGAGAAGATCGGCCAGAAATACATCGACCGGATGCGGAAAGCCGGCGTGGCAGCGTAATCGTTTCTGAGTACGCCGCGGAAGGTTCCTCGTGATCCGTGGCGCATAGAAGGTGCAGGTAGAATATGGAACTGGAGAAACTCTCAGGAATAGAGCTCGGTCAGCAGGTCTGGTCCGGGCACATCACCCCGACAGAAGTCATCAAGTATTTCCAAACTCGGATCGAGAAGAGAGATCCGAGTCTTCATGCGTTCACATATACGAAATTCGACGATGCTCTTGCCGAGGCGGAAGCACTGGAAAAGAAGCTTGCTGCCAGAGAGGACGTGGGTCCTCTGGCCGGGGTGCCGGTGGGACTTAAGGACTTCCTTCCTTCGAAGAAAGGCTGGACGAATTCCCACGGCGGAGTGAAGTCTCTGATCCGTGAGGACGTGGAGGATTCCATGTTCTACACGGCGGCTCGTGAAGCGGGCGCCATCGCTGTCGGGAAGACCAATGCGCCGGCCTTCGCTTTCCGGGGCACTTGTGATAACTATCTATATGGTCCGACCGGAAATCCTTTCCACACGGAATATAACTCCGGTGGATCGTCCGGCGGTTCGGCTGCGGCGGTGGCAGACGGGATGCTCCCGATCTCCGAAGGCTCCGACGGAGGCGGATCGATCCGTATTCCTTCTTCCTGGTGCGGCTGCTTCGGGTTTAAGGCTTCGGTGGGCACGATCCCCAGCATCTGCCGTCCGGACGGATGGACGGCGACCCATCCTTATTGCTTCAACGGGGCAATCACCAGAACGGTCAGTGACAGCGCCCTGATGCTCAACTACATGGCCCGCTATAACCCCAGAGACCCGTTGAGCCTCGATCACGGAAAGCGGGATTTTCTGGAACTCATGAAGAAGCCGATCCGGGACTGGAAGATCGCCTTTACGACGGACTTCGATATTTTTCCTGTGGAGAAAGAAGTGGCGGAGATCGTAACGAATGCGGCCGGGAAACTGGAACTTGCCGGCGCCCATATCGAGCCGGTGCATTTCTCGTTCCCGCATACCTTTAATGAATATGCCGAACTCTGGTGCCGGAGCATCAGTATCGATACATCGATCGACCTGGAGATGTGGAGAAGAGAAGGCCTCGATCTGGTCCGGGACCATAGGGAAGAACTTCCGGAAGAATTCATCTACTGGAACGAACTCGCGCTCCGATCGACGGTCATGGACTACCGCTATTTCAATGAACTTCGTACGGAGATCCTCGATGCGATGGAAGATGTTTTCGAGAAGTACGATATCATCGTTTCTCCGGTCACGATCTGCCCTCCTGTCCGAAATGCGGAGGATGGCAATACCCGCGGCCCCCTGGAGATGAACGGAGTAAAGCTCGAACCGCTGATCGGTTTCTGCGAGACGTATCTTCAGAACTTTACCGGAAATCCGGCAGCGTCCGTGCCGGCCGGTCTCACGAGATCCGGTCTTCCCGTCGGGATGCAGATCATCGGAAAGAAGTTCCGCGATGAGGATGTCTTCGCAGTCGCGAAAACATTCGAGGACATCGCGCCATGGAGCTACGAGATCCCCTACGGACGGAAAGTGTGAGATTGCGCCAATAAGTGACGATACTGTCACCTGTTCTTAATATTCTCTTCTCATATCCCCTGTATAATTAAGTTGGATGTATGTTGCGTCCGCGTGGGTATGAAAGCCGGAATTGCAGGGGTGCGATTTGGTTTGGGAGAGTGGATAATGAGAAGACGTATTGAGAAACTGGTAGCACTGATACTGGGCCTGTCCCTGCTGCTATCCACGGCGGGCTGCAAGAAGAAGAAGGGAACAGATGCTACGCAAGGCTCGTCGGATGTGATCCCGGATCTTCTTCCGACGAATCCGGACGGTACGCCACACGGGGACTATGTACTGGACACAGATCCGTACTATTCGGACACGACCATCAAACTGCAGATCCCCCGAAATGGGAATAAGGACAGAGAGCCTTCGGAACAGCACTTCGGGGAGATGACATTTCTGAACGAGAATATCGCATTTGCGTATAATCATTACTATGAATTGACAGATGCCGAGGAGGAGGAACAGCACTCGCTCGATATCTTTGATCCGGACGAACTGATGCGGTACTACGAGCTTCTGATGATGAAGGCTGACTCAGGGATCGCGATCTGTTCTGAGTCCGGAGAACTGCTCGCGAACCTCGTTCTTCCGGCGAACTATGAGGTAACACATCTATATCCGCTGCGTGACGGTACAGCTATTGCAAACTGTTTCCGAGTAAACTACAACGAGACCGGAGATGGAGGATGGGACGATGTTTTGATCCTTTTCGATGCAAATGGCGAGATCCTTCGTGAGGAAGTGGCAAATCCGCTTCTTACTATTGAAGTGGGAAATATGAAAGTGATCCATATGGAGAACGGTCAGTTTCTCTTCTATGGGGAAGATCAGGTCTACCTTATGGATGAGAACTGGAATCTCCTCAAGCATGCGAAGCTCCTGGGATGGTATTCCGATATCTACGAGATCGATGGCAAATACTATGAGGTCGCGGAGATAGTCGATTATTCCAACTATGATGCTAAATCGGAATTCAAGTATCGCGAACTCGATCTGAATACATTTACTTTTTCCGAGGAAAAAGCACTGGACCCGAATATTCCGCCGGACTATAGGCGCATCGTCAATAACGGGGAAGTGTTCACAGACGATGGTGAGGGCATGGTGAAGGTTAATCTCCTAACCGGCGACCGGGAGAATCTCTTCCGCTGGGGAGACACGGACATCTATGGCGTGCAGATTTATAATGCCCGGCTCCTTTCTTCCGGAGATATTGTACTTCTCACTTCCGAAGCAGAAGTGATCACACTTCACAAAGAAGCGACGAATCCGTATGCCGGCAGACGCATCCTGAAAGTCGGAGTGAATGAGATCAGCGACTATTACTACGAGGTGATCCGTTCGTATAACAAGCGTCCGGAGAGTCTTGGCAGGTTATATGTATATTTCCCGGATCGGAATCCCTATGGCTTTGATGCGGCGCTGAAGGCTGATGCGGCGGACAGACTGCTTCTCGACATGAAATCGGGAGATGGGCCGGATATTCTGATCAATTACTCGGACTATGGTCAGTTTAATAGTGACGCGATCCTCGTTGACCTGAACCAGTATATCGATGGGGATAAGGGTCTCGACAGAAGTTTTTATTACGATAACATTTTCCGCGCTTTTGAAGATGACGGCAAACTCTTCCAGATGCCGATCACTGTCACGATTTCCATGCTTATCGGAAATCCGGATATACTGGGAAGTGTCTCGAGCTGGACGAATACGGAATTCGGGCAGAAGATGCGGGCGATTCCGGATGGCATGAATCCGATCCTCTATAACTATAATCCCGGGTATACCGATACCGAGCCGCTCACGGGCATGGGGCTCCTGATGTATTTTCTCTATCACGATATGTCACAGTATGTGGACTACAGCCGCGGAGTAGTGAATTTCGACAGTGATGATTTCAGGATGCTACTTGAGAATGCAAAACTGGCCACGCCGAAGATTACTCAGGAAACGTTTGAGGATCTGTGGAATGATTATTGTGACAGATCGTATGGGGATCCCGTTTCCTTGATGATGCAGGACGGTATCTGTGCCATGACGCCGGTCAATCTGAGAAATCTTCAGTCGGCCGGAGATTCGTATAAAGTCTGTAACGGACAGGCTGTGCGTGTCGGATGGCCGACGGTGAAGGGAGATGGACTTGCTGCAGAGGCACAATCATCGGTTGCGATCTCTTCCTTCTCGACTGCGAAGGACGAATCTTGGGACTTCGTGCGATATCTCATGTCCCCGGAAGTGCAGATGAGTATCGGAGGCGATCAAGCTCTGTATGCTATCTCCGTGACACGTGAACGTGAGGCGGCTTCCCTCCGAAAGGAAATCGAAGATTTTCCGAAGGATCTGGAAAAGTATGGTGGTCCGGATTCTTCGTATGCAGCATCCGTACCTGTGCTTGACGACGCGCTGGCAAACGAGTTTATCGCGCTGATCGAGCGCATCTCGACCAAAGTATGCAAGAACCCGACCATTATGGAGATCATCCGCGAAGAAGCACCGGCATACTTCGACGGATCGAAATCGGCTGAGGATGTCAGCAAAATCATCCAAAGCCGTGCATCGACACTGATCGCCGAGATGGGATAGATCCGTCAGATCCCGAGAGCACCCTTCACGATCGCATCGATCTCATCCTGCTCGCTCGGATCAAGTCCCCAGAGACTGGTCTGATGAGATCCCGTCTTGTCAACGTAGATATGGACATTCGGGTTATCCGTGACGTCCGGGAGACGTACTTCATACCATACATCCGTTCCGCCATAGAACATGATGACCGGCTTATCCACTGTATGCGACCACTCCACCATGTCCTGATAGAGCTGCTCGTTGAAGGTGAAGGCCGAGAGCTGCTCATCCGTAAACACCATCTTGAACAGGAGATTCTGCTCCATGTCTTCCGTTACGGTGAGAAGGTCTTCCAACCCCTCTTCTCTTAGCGCTTCGCGAAGGAAGGAGAAGTCATACTCATGCTCGCCGTTTTCTTTGATGGCCTGAACATAGTAGGGGAAGTAGACACTGTTGGTGGACCAGACATACGGTTCGTTGGTGTTATAAAGCAGAGTAAAGACGGCATCTTCGAAATCCGTACCGGTTCTGTCCATGCCCAGTATATCCGATATGGTGGTGAAATCCTGATAGTACTGCCAGGTCGTGGTCGCGAATTCCAGAACGAGCATATCGTAGAGGATCTCCGGGGTCGTGAAGTCATTGAATGTACACCCGTCTGCAAGTCCCGCCTGATAGTATCTTTCGGCCAGATCACCTTTGAGTTTCATGGCCTCGACCTGGAATTCGAGGACCAGATCACGATATCGCTTCGCACGGTCCTGCCCGAAGGCCTCGTCACCGATGCGGGTATAAATGTTGTCGAAGAAATCCGGCGCTTCCGGAGAGACACCACCCGGAGCCACCATCGAGAAATACACATCCGCGTCGTCCGGATAGAAATGGGACTGGAAGTGTGTCAGCTGCCCGCCTTTACTGCCACCGGTGAAGACCCATTTCCCGGTGAGGATCGTCTTGAACTGGGTGATGATGTGGTGGAAATCCGCGGCGGCATTCTCCGCATTCAGATACCCCCACAGTTCAGTAGAATCATTCGAAAGTCCTTCAGGTACCGATGCCCCGAAGAAACGGAATTCGCACTCGATCTCATTCGTGTCGTAGCGCTCGGCCACTTCATACCGGTAGATGAAATCGAACATCTGGTCATACATCATGTACCCGTTACAGAGGAACGTATTCGGCGCATCGTCCGAGGAATAGGTGAATGTAGAGCGGAGCATGAAGGTCGCACCATCCGGATCGTTCCAGTCCAGTGGCATCTCGAAGATCACTAGATACTTCGCAAGTCCGTTATATGAGGTGCGAAGCTCGGCGGCGACGACACGGTCCAGTTCCAGTAGACGAGCCGTCATCTCATCCTGTGACCCGGAGCCGAAGCCGATGGCCGGATCGAGAGGAACCTTCTGCCCTTCGGGAAGGCCTGTTTCAGAAGTCGTATCGGAAGTCGTCTCCGTAGTGGTCGTATCCGTAGGTTCCGTCGTCGGATCGGACGGTACATCTGTCGGAACATCCGTTGGTACTTCCGTGTCACTCGTCTCCACTGTCGTAGTCTTCTTCGTATTTTTCTTCTTTTTTTTCTTCGTCGTCTCTTCGCTCTTACTGCATGCGGCACTGCCCAGAACCACGGCAAGGGAGAGGAGGACCGCGAGGATCTTCTTCACGGATCCGGATGTTGTATTCTCTCTATATCTGTTTATCAGCATGTCGTTATCTTCCTTTTGGTGTCAGTTTTCCGGCGATTCTTCCATCGCACCTGCTACTATTGTAGCCGAAAAACCATAAGAAAGGAAATCTCCGGGACAGGCGCACGTATTCCGGTGTTTCCTCGATCAGCGAAGATTCCCGGATCACAAGAAAAGTTTGAATTTCACCTCTGTTTATGTAATACTTTTCAGTGCAATGAAGCACTTCACCATATGACGAAGTGCGAACGCAGGGAGGCACTCTATGGAAGAGACGTTAAGAAACAGGTTTATTAAATCCGTCCAGGACTTCACCGCGATGACAGGGATCTACCTGCCGGACGATGTGGAAGCACGGCTCCGGGAGATGCACGCACAGGAGAAAATCGAGAACGCGAAGACGATGTATGAGTGCATGCTGACAGATCTTTCCCTGGCAAAAGAACTGCACCGCCCGCTTTGTCAGGATACGGGCGTGATCCAGTACTTCGTCGAGGTCGGGACCGAATTCCCGTATCAGGCAGAGATCAAGGATGTACTGGTCGAAGGCTGCCGCCGGGCGACGCTGGAGACTCCTCTGCGCCCGAATGTTGTGGAACCACTCGGCGAACACAACACCGGCGACAACACCGGCTTCGGTGCCCCTTATATCGAGTATGAACTGGTTCCGGGAAGCTCCGATCTTCGTCTTCGCATGTATATGGCCGGAGGCGGATGCTCTCTGCCCGGAAGAAGTAAGGTCCTGATGCCGCTGGAGGGCGTCGAGGGTATCAAGAAGTTCGTATACCAGACGATCCTGGACTGGGGCGTCAACGCCTGCCCACCGCTGTGCGTGGGCATCGGACTCGGCACCTGTGCCGCAACGTCCGCCATGCTCTCGAAGAAGGCGCTCCTGCGTCCTCTCGGTACCCACTCCTCCTATCCGGAAGTCGCGAAGCTGGAAGAGGAGATCTTCGCAGGATTGAATTCTCTTGGCATCGCCCCGCTGGGATTCGGCGGAAGCCAGACCGTGCTCGGTGTAAATATCGAGGCTGCCGCCCATCACCCGGCCACACTGGGTGTCGGCATCACGACGGGCTGCTGGGCCACAAGACGCGGCGATATGGTCATCCACGCAGACCTGTCGTCCGAAGTGTTCTCACATAAGAAGTCCCTGGAGGTGTAATACCATGAAGAAAATACTGACTACTCCTATTTCATACGAACAGATCAAGGACCTTAGGATCGGGGACACCGTCTATCTTACGGGCTATCTCTCCACATGCCGTGACAGCGGACATAAACGGGTGGTTAAAGAAGGTATCCTTCCCACGAAGATCTCCCTTAAAGAAGGGGCGATCTTCCATGCCGGACCGATCGTCGGGAAAGATGAGAACGGCAAGCAGTATATGGTTTCCGTCGGACCGACGACCAGCCGCCGTATGGAGTCGGCCGAAGCGGAATTCATCGAGAAGACGGGAGTCCGCCTGGTGATCGGTAAGGGCGGCATGATGGATAAGACCGCCGAGGCATGTAAGAAATTCGGCGCGATCCACTGTGCATTCCCGGGTGGATGCGCCGTCGTCGCCGCACAGGAAGTGGAAGAGCTGGTCGATGTGGAATGGGTAGAGGACTTCGGCATGCCGGAGGCACTCTGGATCATGAAAGTCAAGGAGTTCGGCCCGCTGATCGTATCCATCGACACAGAAGGCAATAACCTCTTCGAGAATAACAAGAAGATCTTCCAGGAAAGATTCGACAAACTGGTCTGATCACTGATCTTCCATATGCACACGCAGCAGCGCCTCGGACAGGGAGATCCCCTGTTCCTTCGCGATGCGTGAGAGATCTTCATGCTCGTACTTCATGCGCGTCACATCGTACCCGGAGGAGATCTTCTTCCTTACGGGTCCCATCGATGTATCGATCGTCTCGATCCTTCTGTCGAGCACATACCGGTTAAACAGTGTTTCACGAACACCGATCGTGGTCGTGTGGGCGAAGAGAAGTTTTACCATCTTCTCCTTATCTTCAGGTTTACATAGCACGGTCAGAAGAATACCCGGGCGGGATTTCTTCATGCCGCACGGCACCGTATACACCTCATTGGCACCCGCTTCGAAGAGTCTCTCCATGGCGAATCCGACGGCTTCACCGGTCATATCGTCCACATTACAGGACAGCTCGACGACGGTCTTATCGGCACCACAGGCTTCGGCGAAAGAAGCTTGTTCCGGGGCAGAAGCAGTCCTTTCTGAGGGCTGCGCCACATCCGTCTTCTTATTCGCATCTTCTGTCTCACCCAGCATCGCGCGGACACAATTGGCCTGCGGGAAGTCTTTCTTTCCCATGCCATATCCGATGGCCGAGGTCTTCATCAAGGGCTGGGAACCGAAACGCGTGGCGAAATGCTTCAGGAGAGCGGCGCCCGTCGGGGTACAGAGCTCCCCCTGAATATTGCCGCCATAGGTGGGAATGTCACGAAGAATATAGGCGGTAGCCGGAGCGGGTACGGGAAGGACCCCGTGCGCACACTTCACCTGTCCGGAACCGACATGGATCGGAGAAACCACGACTTCGTCCGGTTTCAGCGTATACATGAGAAGACATACGGCAGTAATGTCCGCGATGGCGTCCATCATCCCCACTTCATGGAAGTGGATCTGATCCACGGGAACACCGTGTACATGACTCTCCGCCTCGGCGATCTCGTGATAGACAGCCATCACATTCAGTGCGACCTCAGTAGGCAGTTTAAGATGGTCATATACGATGTGCTCGATATCGTGAAGGCCGCTGTGATGATGACTGTGACCATGTTCATGTTCATGCTCGTGTTCATGTTCATCCCCACCGTGCGGGTGGTCGTGGTGATGCTCGTGATCATGACCATGCCCGTGGCAGTGATCGTGAAGGTGCTCGTCTTCCTCGACGCCATCGACCTTAACGGACATGTGCGTTCCCGTAATCCCACATTTGACGGATTCCTCCGCCTGGAATACGACGCCCGGGATCCCGCGTGAATTCAGTTTGGCAAGGATCTTCTCCCGATCGGGAATGAGCTCGAGAAGTGCAGCGGTCAGCATGTCGCCGGCAGCGCCCATGGAACAGTCGATGTACAGTGTCTTCATGTTTTTGCCTCCATGTGGTTGATCATGCTGGCCATATAGCCGGCACCGAATCCATTATCGATATTGACGACGGACACACCGCTGGCACAGGAATTGAGCATCGACAGCAGCGCCGAGAGCCCTTCGAAGGCCGCGCCATATCCGACGCTCGTGGGGACAGCGATGACAGGACAGTCCGCAAGACCGCCGATCACACTGGCCAGCGCCCCCTCCATGCCGGCGATGGCGATGATGACGCTCGCGGTCATGATCTCTTCTTTATGAGCGAGGAGTCGATGAAGGCCTGCGACGCCTACATCATAGAGACGCACGACCTCGTTGCCGAAGAATTCCGCCGTAACGGCGGCTTCCTCTGCAACTGGAATATCGCTGGTTCCGCCTGTCGCGACGACGATCCTGCCGATCCCGTCAGGGGCGGGGGGACATCCGTATGCACCTATACGGGCCTCATCATAATACTTGAAATGCGCGTGCGCACTTCCGGCTGTCTCGGCGTCACTTCCTGACGGAGCCGCATCTCTCATCACGGCCGCCTTATCTTCGGAAAGACGGGTGACCAGGATATTCTCCTGACCGTTTCGCTGCATCGAATCCACGATCCCGATGATCTGTTCCGCCGTTTTTCCTGCGCCATAAATTACTTCAGGCATGCCCTGACGGACATGCCTGTGATAGTCTACCTTTGCAAAACCCAGATCCTCGTAGGGCGCGATCTTCAGCTTCAGAAGAGCTTCCTCCGAAGTCATTTCACCGCGTTCCACAGCTTGTAGGATCTGCTTGATCTGTGTTTTCATGAAACCTCCACTGATCCTTCGGGGATCAGTCGTTCTTCTTCGCCAGAAGCTTACCGCGGAGCACGCCCTTCGGATCCTTGACCAGAAGTACGACCAGCCAGATGACAAGACCCAGCGCTACAACGGTCAGACCGAGGAAAAGGTCATTCAGCATATCTGCTGCCGCCGGCTGGAAGAATTCTTCCTTCAGCTCAGCATACTCGAAGATGGCGTCACACATCCACATCAGGGAAGCGCCCCAGTACATCAGTGCAAGAGTTCCGACCTTCCAGTTGTCATTCGGTGCATGCTTGTACCAGACGACAGTGGCGATAACAGCTGCAAAAACGGAAATGAGCAGTGTCATATCGGTCCCTCCTTACTTGTTATCAGAAGTAGAAACGGTTTCAGCAGCAGCTTCGGAAACGGAAGCAGTCGTGTCTTCCCTCTTCTCAATACGGGAAGAAACCAGTACCATGATTGCCCAGGTAACTGTAACCAGTGCTGCCATAGCTACACCGACAGTCGCCATCTCGTGGAACATCTCCGCACGAGAAGACGCATCGGATGCGGCGGTCAGGAACGGGAACCACGGCACAACTTCACCGTGCCAAACGTGTTCCAGAGCCAGAAGTGCGGAACCGCCCCAGAGCATATTATTCAGCCAGCCGAGCTTTCTCGAGAAATGTGATTTTTCCACGATTCCCGCAGAACTCCCTTCGTGATGGATCTCCATATTCTTTTCTTTCTTCGCAAGGACCTTCGCAGCAATCGTTGTCACGATGGCCTCTGTAGCAGGAACTATAAAACAAGCCATAAAAACTCCCTCCTTAACGGTTATGTGCTCATTATACTTTCTTTCAGTCCTATTTTTCAACTCGGGAGCAGGACTTCGGCAAAATTACGATACTTCTCGGCAGTATCGCTACATCCTTCTCCGCTTTAATTGTCTGTGAAGGAAAGACAATATCGAGTATAATCAGAAGAAGGAAAAGAGAAACTTTGGGTAGATGTGAAGGGAAAAGATCATGAAGAGATGGGCAGTATGGGCAGTAACGGTGATGCTCCTTCTGGGAGTCGTGACCGGCGTCTGCTCGTGTAAGAAGAAAGACAGAACCGAAGAGACAGAAACCGAAGAAACATCCCGGAAGAAAAAGAAATCCGATAACAAGGAAGAATCCAAGGAGGATCCCAAGAAGGGTAAAGACCGGGAATGGGAGGAACCCGGAGGAGTGGATCCGGATTCCATCGCAGGGATCTGGTGCGATGAACACGGTCCGGTCCTTCGCATCACACCGAACAAAAGGACCTTTGAAGTGTTCCGAGATGGTCTTCTGTTCACGATTACGGATATTGACGATACCGGAATATCCGTCGTCATTAGTGACGATACGATTACCGTAAAGACGGATATGGAGAAGAGCAACCCTTTCTTCAGTGCAGGAACGGAGTTCTATCTTCCTATGTCGGTCAATTCCGACGGGTACATGAATTTCCTGGGAATGGAGCTGTTCCGGACAGATACGCAGGAGGGGATGGATCTTACCAAAAAGATTGAAACCATCCTCTTCGCCGATGCTTTCTATATCGGCGAAGAAGAGACGATTACCGTTTCTCATACGGAAATAACTATGGAAGTCGAAGGGGAGACGGTGCCACAGAGCATCCAATACCACGAGGGACTCATGGATGTCGGCGGCATGTATTTCCTCGATACGATGTATACATTTCTGCCTGATCCGGACAAGGACGACTTGATGATCTGTTATTATACGTTTTCCTTTCTGAATGAGAAGGGCGTCCGGGATGTCCAATGGCTGGCGAACTGTGCATCCTGGGTCGTATATATTCCGGGAAGCGGTGAACTCCAGATCTGGGAGGATGAAGACGATCGGGAACTGGTGGTCCGTGATCTTTCCGGAAATGAGATAGAACGACATAAATACATGGCTAACGGCCTCGGAAATATCGAGCTGGAAGGAAGTGACAGCATCCTTCGGAAACTCGAAGACGGCATGTGTATGGAGCGGCAGAATAAACAGAATGAAACAGATGCCTGCTTCTACGCATCCTGGACACTGACGGGAAGACTGTATCTCCTTCGTGAGCAGGTCCTTAGCGGGCAGAAGAAGAATACGGTATTTACGAAGACCGAGTTTGCTCACATGACCGAAACGGAGAAAACGACCGTGACACTGGATCTTGCCGGGAAGAATGTCGAGGATGTCTGGCTTCCGGATTACGGAGTGGTCAGCTTCGTGGACAAGGGTGCCCTCTACTACTGGGATGAGGGCCGGTTCTTAAGCGATGGCATAAAAATTACGGCGGACGATGCATATGTCGGCGCGAAAATCAAGATCGAGGTGAATGATCCGGAGGTCAAAGTAGAGAATGTCGAACTTGTGAAGGAGACCTATTCCGGACTGATCCGTGTGGATTGTCCCATCACCCGGAACGGGGACTATCTGGAAGTGGAATACGATGCTTCTGAAGAAGGAACGTATATCCTTATCGACAAGACAGAAGTGCTCCTTAGAGACCTGAACTTCGACGTGGAGACACTTCTTGAGACGGATCCGCACGATTCCTACTGGGCGAACGTGTTCGACACCGGTGATATTCCGGATCTTGTAGATATGGAATATATCCGCGCATCGATCACGGATATGGAGAAGGGATCGGCTGTATTCTGGGTATCGACTCCTGAGCAGCTGGCCTCTGTCAATTATTATGTAAATGCACTGGATGCCATGCAGGGTGATGATCTTTCGACGATGTACTATGTGCATCTTCTGAATGATATCGATCTGTCTTCCTATGAATGGGCGACTATGGGAAATCGCTCGAGAGACCGGAACACCGATGCTGAGACAGTCTTCCGTGGCGTGTTCTTCGGAAACGGATATAAGATCTCCGGCCTTCGTATCGAGGATCCGGATGGAGCATTCTTCGGATCCTGCCACATGGCAACAGTGATCGGACTTACACTCGACCATCCCAACATCGGAAACGGGAATCCCGGAAGGACCATCCATTGCTTCAACGAAGGGCTGACATGCATCACGGAATACTTCGATTGCTGTGTCATCATCGACCCGTCACAGAAGGATTACTACGAATTTGCCGATCACGATAACAAATCGATCAATTTCTTTGATTGCTCCTTCTACATGGAAGAAGGCGGGAATCTTGAGGAGATCGGCCTGGGCAGCGACTATGAGCAGACATTCTATAACGGCTACGATAACTGGATCCGCCGCTATTACACGCAGTCAGACGGCACATACCATTACGATGCAGAACGGGAATACACGGACTTCTCCGCCGATTCTGAGCCATTCATCGACATGTACTACTATTACGGAGGACAGCCTGCTCCGACACATGTCGGATATCTCGGTTTTACAGGCTGGATCGTTAATGACGAATTCTACGTCAACTACGGCTATGTAAACGAGGATTGAGAACGGATTCACCAGACATAAGAAGACGGATATCCTGAGAAGATATCCGTCTTTTTTTCAGTTCAATGTGACTTCCATATCTCCATTTCCATCGGTCTCGATGATCATGTAGCTTCCGTCTCTTACGGATCCGGGATTCAGGAAGCGGATACCGTATTCCTCCTTGTCGAGAGGTATGTGAGTGTGACCATAGATCACGATATTGCAGTGGTTCTCTTTCGCCGCATAGGCCATAAGCTCCCGGTTCGCACGGTACAGATGTCCATGTGTAACTAACGCCCGGTGCTTCGGGGTGAGCGTGACCGTGATCTGGTCCGGGACCTTCGCACTGGAGGAGAAGAAAACATCACAGTTTCCACGAACGAAGCGGATGTCGATCGACCGGGAAGTATACCGTCGGATGATTTCTTCCACATCGTATACTTCCATCTCGAGATCCCCGCAGACGATGACAGTATCGATGGCGCTCTGGTTCGCAAGATACATTTCCAGACGGGATTCCGCCTCGTGAATATCCGAACAGACGAAGAACCTGGCCATATACACTCCTCCTTTCTGCGGACTTAGTTTATATCACTGTGCCTGAACAGCTGTCATGGCGACCGTATTGACGATATCTTCCACGGAGCAGCCGCGGGACAGGTCATTACACGGTTTGGCAAGACCCTGCAGAACAGCGAAGCAGTCTGCGCCGCCGATCCGCTGGGTGATCTTGTATCCGATATTTCCGGCCTGCAGATCCGGGAAGATCAGGACATTGGCACGTCCGGCCACCGGGCTTCCCGGAGCCTTCGATGCGCCGATCTCCGGCACGAGAGCCGCATCGAACTGCATCTCGCCATCGAGGAGAAGGTCCGGTGCAAGTTCATGGGCCAGCGCGGTCGCTTCCTGCACCTTGGTAACCAGATCGTGCTTGGCGCTTCCCTTCGTCGAGAAGGAAAGAAGGGCGACACGGGGCTCTTCGATACCGCACAGCACACGGGCGGTCTCTGCAGCAGATACAGCGATCTGTGCCAGTTCCTGGGCATTCGGACAAGGGTTCACGACACAGTCGGCATAGACCAGAAGGCCGTCTTCGCCGAGCGCCTTATTCGGGCATTCCATAAGAAAAGAACTGGACACGATCGACATTCCGGGCTTCGCCTTAATGATTTGAAGTGCCGGGCGGAGCATATCGCCGGTGGTATGCACAGCGCCGGATACGAGACCGTCCGCATCGCCGAGCTTGACCATCATCACGGCGAAATACATGGGGTCGGCTACCAGCTTTCTAGCGTCTTCCTCGGTAATGCCCTTGGCCTTTCTCAGTTCGTAGAGAGCAGAGGAGTATTCGTCAAATTTCTCACTCTTAAGCGGATCGATGATCGTAATACCTGCAATATCGGCGTCTTTCTCCGAAGCGACTTTCCCGACTTTTTCCGGATCTCCGACCAGGATTGGTTCGGCAAGCCCTTCTTTCTTAATGATCTCCGCCGCCTTAACGGTACGTGGTTCATCGCCCTCAGGAAGGACGATCCTCTTTACATCTGCCTGTGCTTTTGCTCTGATTTTCTCGATCAAACTCATAATCTGTCCTCACTTTCTTACATCTCAAATCCTTCGAAACCCTGCCATACATCCTGACCGGAGTAGGTCTGGGCAGTGATCTTTCCCTGCATGACACGAAGAGCCGGAAGAGCCAGCGCTTCCTGTTCCATCTCGCCCGGGTATACACTGATCGGTGCGATCCAGCCGCAACGCTTCTCGATCGTCTCCTTGACGTCGGCGAAGCGGAGAAGTCCGCCCGTCAGCAGGATCCCGTCGACCTTACCGCAGAGCACGCAGCTCATCTCGCCGATCATCTTACAGATCTGGTACAGCATCGTATTCCAGACGAGATCGGCTTTCTTATCACCCTTCTCAAGCAGTTCGTGAATGGTGTCTGCATTGGCGGTGCCGAAGAGATCGACAAATCCGCCGGCACGTGAGCAGCGGAGTCTTACGTCCGCGACAGAATGCTGTTCAATATAGTCCAGCAGCGCCAGTACCGGAACGCTTCCGATTCTTGTCGGGGTAAAAGCACCTTCGCCGTCGGCGCCCATGTTACCGTCGACCATTTTACCGTGATCGTGAGCACTGACCGTGATGCCGCCGTCGATATGGGCGACGACGAAATTGCATTCTTCGTACTTCTTGCCAAGCGCGTGTTCCGCATGGTATTCGGCTACCGCCTTCTGGTTCAGAACGTGGGAGTGGGACACACGGTAGATTCCCTTGATGCCCGTAAGACGAGCATATTCGCAATACTCATCTACATTAGTCGGATTCAGCGTAAACGCCGGCTTGTTATATTCCTGCGCGAATTTCCAGGCAAGCATGACGCCCAGCTTCGCAGGGTGCTCGCTGCCGCCGACTGCGGCGACCGTATCGTCATAGAGCTGCTGGTCGATCTTCGTGATCCCGCCGGGCTGTGTATGTGCCGAGCCGCCGCGTCCAACGAAGACATCGATATCTTCCGGTGCGTAGCCTTCGTCTTTCAGCATGTCGAGGATGACGCCATACCGAAAAGGCATCTGATCATTGACATGCGGGAATGTAAGCAATACGTCCGCATCGTGGAAGAGACTCTTCTCGAAGAGGGATGTTTCATTCTCGAAAAGACTCACCTTCGTGGAGGTGGAGCCGGGGTTGATGATAAGAAGTTTAAATTTCTTTTCCGCGTCACTCATAGTAAGGATTCCTCGATCTTTTACATGTTATCGTAGAAGCACATCCGCCTTGTTCAGGAGATATGGAAACCGGGTTTCCGGCATAGCTCTCTCACGACGCGCCTATTTTAGCATCTCATATACATGTAATACAAGGAAAACGGTAGCGGTTACACAGAAATAATCACATTTCGAACTCAATTCATACGCTATTTTCACTTGTGAAGCTATAGCAAACTGATTCCGCCCGAGCGGAGAATCCCTCTTTTAATCGCCATAGCCTTTGGAAAACCTGCATCACTCAACTGAGTCGCGGACTCTTCCATAGCAGGCAATGAGACAAAACTGCTGAATATAACACTGTTACAAATCTCGTATTTTCAGGCATTACGAGATAAAGGGACAGATGTGTCCGTTGCATCTTATGGAAGGAAATGGTACATTCAAAGCGTGGCAAGCATCAGAAATAGAAAGCAACTAATCTGAAGAAAGAATTATTTGAACGGGAAGAATGAAGGATATTTGGAAGACAGATTACAGAATTGGTACGAGAATACGTCAATTCAGAGAACAGACATATATGACGCAGGACCAACTGGCAGAGAAAACCCCAGTTACTCCTAAGACAGTTAGCCGATGGGAAAATGGAAAAACGATTCCCGGCACGGATATGATTCCTAAGATTGCTGAGGCTCTGGGTATTAGCATCGCTGATTTGCTAGGTCAAGATGCGGCAGAAGGTCAAGATGCGGCAGAAGAGAAGAGGGATAAAAAACCGGACATTCTCAATACTAAGATCGATTCTCTTTCCGAAGAGATGAGAGGTCTCTACACTCTTGAATTGAAATCTTTTATCGGGACGCTGGAGCGGAGAATCCGTATCCAGAAAAAACTGACAGTTGTTATTCTGGCGGTAACTGTCATTCTGATAGCAATAATGACCTACAGATACTGGACGCTGTAAGAGAGGAGATATCTGTGCTTAAACAAGTAGAAAAGGCATATCGGTCACTAGACAAGATGAAAGACTGTGTTTCTGAGAAAAAACAGGAACTTGAAGTGGAACGGCGTATTCTGTTTGAGACGCAAAAGCAATTGGATCGGGCCAAGAGAAGGAATGTGATCATACTGATAGTGTGTTTAATCATACTGGTCGCTTATCGCATATTCCTTTCTTATGAGGTTAATACTCTGTACCCGGATTTTTTTGGCCCCAAGAGAACAACTGACGAATTTGGAAATCCAATTGTTAATGGAACGGGAATCATCTATTTGAACGACGAGCCATACACTGCTGAAGATGCTTATTCTGAAGAAGTTGAGATGACAAGTGAGGAGATATCGGAAAAATGAGAAGAATGAATAGGATATTAAATGTTGTAATCTGTATGGTAGTTATCTTTGTTATGTCCGGGTTTGGTGTGATGGCAGAAGAAAACAAATTCAATCTAATCGAGTACTGTAAAACACATCAGATAACTTCTCAGGCTGAATTCAACAATGTATTGACAAATTATTGTTTCGTAGATGAGACGGAACTCTTCGTACCCAACAATGAGGAGTACTTCTGTTTAGATATAGATTATGCTACCAATACGATTATTACAACAGTCAGAGAACAGCAATTAACAAGGGAATCGGACACTGGTCACGCTAGTAGAAATTACTATGGCAACGATGGTAATCGGATTTTTACGATTACAGTCGAAGGCACATTTCAATACGGATTATTTATTTGTATCTGCACTTCAGCCAGCGGATCCTTCACTAAGCCATCGAGTTCCCAGTGGACGAGCACACCAACAATTTCGTCAGGGATCCAATCCCCAAGTGTAGCTTATGCAAGAATCAGTGGAACAGCAACATACTCGAATCAGACCCGCAATTATTCTCTTACTCTGACCTGCGACAATACTGGAACATTCGGTGCGTATTAGAGAGTAGCTATGCTTTCAGCGTCCCAAAACATGTATAAATCCGAATTGCTTTTAGAACGGACACATCTGTCCCTTTATCCTATTTTCAGGCGTTTCGGGATAAAGGGACAGATGTGTCCGTTGACTATCACTATGGGGCGTGGTAGTGTCAAGTCATGATACGTATCATGTTTCTAAAAACTGAAATGATAGATTGGAGGTTTATGATATGAAAACAAAGAAAAGTGTTCTTGCGTTATTTCTAGCACTTAGCATGTTGTGTTGCATTTCTGTGGTTGTTAGTGCATCAGATCCGCCGTATACAAGATATTCGACGATATCAGTTAGTGCTGGTGGTTCATCCTTTACAACGCAGTTAAGCTATACATCCACCACTCGGTCACAGTGCTATATGCGTTTACGCTCGTTTCAATTTAGTAATCACAGTGAAAACTATCTCCCGGATGGGAAATATATCTATTCGCGTTTGTACACTCAAACTCATAATATGGCAAGCAACTATGCTACATTTAGTGGACCAACAGCACAGGGACATTACAATTATTCCTATCTTTCAGGATATGGCGGATCCGGGCAACCATACTGTTTGAAGACAAATAGTGACTGGAATGTTGCCTATGAAGCTAAGTTCGATTGGAGTTCGAATCCGTACTAAATCGAATGAAACTGACCTAATGTGGAGTGTGCAAAATGGGACAACGTGGAACTGGATATTCATTTATGCTGGTATTTGCAATTCTGCTGACGATGACCTCCTGCAACGATTCTTCTTTGCAGGAGGCAGATCGCTCGGTTCAAAGCATAAGTATACCGCCATATTCGGATAAAGAAACCGCAGAAAAGACGAATACAAGTGATGCTTCTGAACTAGAGAGCAAAGAGACAGATATTCCTGGAGGGAGAAGCGATCCGAAGAAAGCTTTTGAAGAATTTGATTTGTCATTTGCCGAAGACTATTTGCAAGCTGCCTATGGAAAGAAAACTGTTAATGTATATAGCGCTAAGTATGCGGCTTTAGCTGATTCATGGGGCGAGGATTGGTTTGTATTCGGATTCCGTGAAATCAAAGACTGGTGTACGGGAGTTCCGATTTCAGCAAACGGCTATGATTATTATAATCTGGATCGAACTATTTCCAGGGAAAACATAGAAAACGTTCAGTTCGTAAGATTAAACGAGTTGGATGGATATGATGAAATAGCCAGAAGACTTGGGATTAGTGAAAATGTTCAAGTTCCATGCTGGACATATGCGATTGATGTCTTTCCCCAAGAGTACGCGAGTCTGGACTATTTTGCTGCGCCAACAGATTTAGAAACATTACAATATGCACACGTCAGTGCACAGTACGTCGATGATTTGCCAGTATATGGTTCGGATATCGGAATCGGATATGGTTATGCGACTTACGAATGGACAGGGGTTATCGGACCGTCAAGACTTGCGGATACGGGAATACTGGATAGTGAACGCATCAACCCGAACCAGACTTGTCTCTTCTCATTGGAACGAGCGAGATACGATATTACGGGAACAGTACAATCTGATGTATCAATAGTTGATCCTGAAGAGTGCTTAGATGGAATCCATAAGGCATTATTGTATGACCCAGAATCCTCGACTAATTCAGAACTAAAGGATATATTCGGAAAAAACATTGAAGTTTATTGTGCAGAGTTGGTATATGCGGTATTTGATCCTTCTCCAAGAAATGCTGATGAATCAGAAGAAGACAAAAAGAGTCATGATCTCTATCTGATTCCTGTCTGGGAGATCTACTATATCATTACTGATCCGAATAATGAGCAGATATTGTTTGATGGGAAAATCATGATTAATGCTGTGACCGGGGATTCTCTTTATTCAGACACATATGGTCCAGAAGAGAATGAGGATTTGTATCCGGAGATTCATCTTCAGATATGATATTGAGAAGTGAATAAAGATGATGAAGAAGACAAAAGCGATATCTCTTGTACTTGTCCTGTCTCTTGTAATCAGTTCAAGTTCATGTAAAAAAAGAATGGACAATACTAAGTTTGCATCCGGAGCATATTCGTCGAGTACTTATGAGATTCCGCAAAAAGATGGATATGAGGCTCAACTTCGAAGTGTGCTTAAGGACGCAGAAAATACTTGCATCTCCGTTGTATATACGCAGTTTGATAAAGGTGGCACATTGAAGGATCAGTTTACGGATGTTATTACTGTAAATGATAAGGGAGAAGAACTCCATATACTTGAACTACTTGGAGATCAGGCTCTCTGTGCAGTACTGGAGAATGAATATGTTTTTTTGGGGTACGAGAAAGAAGACGTGGCGAAATACAGAGATAACCCTGTCGATCTGCAAAGAACCGCAGTATTCTTAGACAAAAAGTCGGGGGACTTTCTTTACACTGTTGAGACCGATTTTGAGCCATACTATATTGTGCCAATTTATGAAGGCTTTGTTATTGTCGGTGCATCGACTATTGCAAGGTATACCATGGGCGGCGAATTGATCAAGGCGATAAAACCTGGTTTCTCATGCTACGTGGATGGAGTGGGATTCTTTGAAGATGACGGAAAGTATTATGTTATCGAGGAGAAGGAGATGGGCGAATTCATCTACCACGAGGTAAATTTTGAAACTGGCTCATGTCCGGCTCTCGCCAGAAGCAAGGATATTGGCGTCAAAGGCAAGGATGTTGAAGGACAATACTACTTTAATCCGGATGGAGAATACAAAGTGAATCTGTCCGCCATGCAGGTCGAACGTTTAGCGGATTGGAATTGCATAGATATTCGTCCGCCAATGAAAACCTTATATACTCCTAGTAAGAAGATCCAGTTGGATGACGAAAGATTTGCTATAAGTTATGAGTATCGAGATCAAACTTCTGAGGTCATACTATTTCACTACGATCCGTCAATTGATCGATCCCAAGTTCAAACTCTTAAGATAGGCGGGTATGGAGTATATGATGATCTTGTTTTGCAATGGGCGGTGTATACCTTTAACTCTTCAAACAAAAAATATAGGGTGATATTAGAAGATTACGGAGAACGGTTTGATAGCTACACAACCGGAAACAGAACCAAAACAAATCTTGCTTTGACACAGTACTTCAATGAAGGCAATACCCCTGACATATTCTATGGGACTCGATTTGATTATGAATATATGGGGCGAAATGGAATGGTCATAGATATGGCTGACTATGTGAACTCAATTGAAAACGCGAGTTCAACAATGACCGATGCAGCTCAAAGGCTCGTGTTTAATGAGGAAGGTTCATGTTATCAGCTTTTTGCTGGATATGTGACATTCGGCTTCTATGTTCAAGAGAATGTGTTAGATTCTGTGCAGGATACCTCTATTTTCAGTTTGTATCAATATGCTGAAGACCATGATATCCTTTATTCTGTAACTTCAGCATCTGATATAGTTGATATGGCGATCCGCTACAACTTCACGGATTTATATGGTGCTTACGATGGAAGAAAGAAAATAACCCAAGAAGAATTAGAGGCTCTGGTTTCCATAGTAGTATCCCTTCCTGTTTCACAAAGTCATTTTGCAGATGAAGAAGATGTCATGAATGGAAAGGTGCTGATGACATCATCTATAGGATATTGTTATATTTCTTCTGAAGAAGCCAATAAAGGAGCCTTCCGATATATTGGATACCCGTCAATACATGGTTCAGTTTATCTAGCTGTGCCCCAGTGCTGTCTTGCTATTTCTTCAACAGCAAAGAATAAGGATGCCTGTTGGGAAGTATTGTCAGCACTTCTGTCTGAGAATGCGCAGAAACAAACGGTCAATTCCGGCTGTATTCCTGTCACAAAGAAAACAGTTGATATTGTTTGTGAAATGGCGCTTGATTCGAATTCTATTAAAGATGATGTTCTGGCGGGGTGCATTATTTGTGATAAAGAAGTAACGCAAGCAGATGTGGACCGTTTCTTGCAGGAGATATCCATGGTTGATAATGTTGCCACGTATGATTGGGGCATATTCGATATTATTAGTGAAGAGATTAACAGTTATTATTCTCAAAATCGATCACCAGAACAGATAACTCAGACTCTCGACCAGCGATTAACCCTGTATATGCAGGAGAATTACCAGTGATGGACAATAATCGTATACATCTTGTTTTCAGGCGTTTCGGGATAAAGGGACAGATGTGTCCGTTGACTATCACTATGGGGCATGGTAGTGTCAAGTTACAAATAGAAGCGTCCCAATTTGGCGCATGCTGACGTCAACGGGATAATGAAGAAGAGAATGGAGGCGTGTAAGATGAAATCAGTAAAAAGAGGACTAATGATCTTTGCTTTGGTGTGTACAATCGTTTGCTGTTCAGTTATGGTCAGTGCGAATATAAGTCCTTTGACAGTTTCTGCTGGACATACCAAGTTTACAGACGCAGATGATTATTCCCAGATTGTTGGTGGTAATCATACATATGGGTACGCAGAGATGTATGGATTCAAGTTCAATGGGGGAGTGCCTGATAACACTATGCCTACTGGATGCCACATATATGTAATGTTATATACATATAATCCTGGGTCTGTGGTTATGTATGCGGCAACGAATGATGCAGCGTTAACAGGCCAATATAGTGGTGTAAGTCCGCAATACGATTCTGGTTACGGGAATGTGGGTTCGAAATATAGAATGAGAACACATAGCGATTATAGCGAAGGGTATACCGCAACTTTTTACTGGTTTGCGTAGATGGATAAGAGAAGATTTTTGTCGATGGTGTTATGTACTTCCTGTGCGCTCTTGTTAATCGATACAGGTTGTAAGAAAAAGGAGAAAGCATCGGAGACGGTTCCCGGCTCCGATGCCTATTCTTGTTCCATTTTCGAAGTGCCGGAGAAAGAGGGATTTGATGTTGCTTCTTCAGAATCGTTTTTCGATGAAGGATCTTTTTGTGTTTCAGTATTGTACCAGAGCGAAAAAACTGCCGCTTGTTACACGGATATATACACCCTAAACGAAAAAGGAGAGCCTATAACATCTCTGGAATTTAAGGGTAATCAGATTCCTTCAGCAGTGTTCCCTGAAGAGTATGCACTGATCGGAGTAAGCGATTCAGATTTGAGATATGTCGGAGTCACCGGTTTTTCCGGGAAGGATACTGTAGTCGTGTTTCTGGATAAGAAAACCGGAGAGGTGACAAGAACTATAGTTCCTGAATTCCGAGCATATTTCATCGTTCCAATAACCGATGGTTTTGTAATTGGTGGTGAAAATGATATTGCGTTATATTCAATCGATGGAACATTACAGAAGAGTGTGCACACAGGATTCATGATCGCGCACAATGACGCCTTCTTTGAGAAGAACGGATCATACTATGTATATGAAGAGGACTATGACAACTTCGCTATGATCCTTTATTCTATAGATTTTGATAATGGTACATGTCAAAGGCTGGTCAGTAGTAAAGACCTCGACAAGATTACTTTGCGATTCATGAATGAATTCTGTTTCAGGAGCGATGGAGAATACAGAATCGATGTTGATTCGCTGAGTTTAGTCCAGGTTATCGACTGGAATCGCGTTGATATCCGTCCGCAGAGGAAAGCGCTAAGCCGAATGAAAGAGTACACACCAATCGATGCAGATCATTTCGCGTTGACATACGTTTATAGTGATGGTTCGGCAGAGATGCTGCTGTATTCTCATGATGCCAATAAAGTTGTTCAACAAAAGAAAAAGATTACAATTGGCGGAAGTGATATATTTGAAGATCTGCCGCTGCAGTGGCTGGTTTATCAGTTTAATACGACGGACCAGGAATATAGAGTAGTACTCGACGATTACAGTCGTTACTTTATGGGAACAGATGCTGATGAACTGCGGCGAGGACAACTTAGCATGATACAGTACTTCAATGAGGGCAATACTCCGGATATCTTCTACGGAAATAAATTCGACTATGAATCGATGGGTAGAAAAGGAATGGTTTTTGATTTGAAGCCATATCTGGATAAATCTCCGGAGCTCCTGGACGGCCTGACGGAATCCGGAAAGAGGCTGATGGTGAGTGGTGATGGGAAGTGCTATCAGGTGTTTGCCTCTTACTGGCTGAATGGATGTATTGGTCTTCAGGAGCAGTTTCAAGATGGAAATGATGTAAGTGTCCGTGAACTTCTGATGAAGGCTGAAAATGCATCCGCTTTTCCATATGGAGGATGGTCAGATAGTGCGGAATGCGTAGTCGAATATGCACTATTCTACGGTTTTCAAGATGTGTGGGGTGTGTATGACGATGAGAAGAAGATAACGCAGGACGATCTGAAGGGATTGCTCGATCTCGCGTATGAAATTCAAGCTAATCGTCCTCAGAGCTCTTCGGAGTATCGTGGAATTGACAATGGGAGCAGTCTTCTTATTTCCACCACGATAAACTCGCTGTCCGTGTTTTATATGCAGGAACAAAGGAATAATGGACAGATTCGCTTTGTCGGGTTCCCTGGGATATCCGGGTCGGTTCATGTGGCTATACCGAGCTGCTGTCTGGCCATGTCAACAACGGCTTCAGATCCGGAGAAATGCTGGGAATTGATGAGTGTGCTTTTTTCGACGGATGTTCAGAAGGTTACTGCTGCTAACGGGGAAATTCCTGTGAAGCAGGATGTGCTCGAGATGGTCTGCCAGGCATTTCTTGATTCGGAATCAGAAACGGATGAAGTCATCAACAGCCAGGTATTGGCAAGTCGGAAGTATGGAAAAATTAAGATAACTCAGGATGTTGTGGATGACTATCTGGAAGCTGTCTATTCTGCGGATACACTCACGGTGATGGATCAGAGGCTATATTCGATCATATACGATGAAGTGAACAGTTACTATACACAGAACCGTTCGACCGAACAGATTGCCGAGTCACTTATGAAACGACTGGATCTCTATGCGCAGGAGAATTACCAATAAAAATATGTAAGAGTGGCTAGTATCAGCTTTCCGGTTGAGATTTGTCTTTCTGATGAGCGGCTATTGTTTTCGATTTATTTGCAATCTTTTTTTGACATTTTAGGTGAATTTCGATTCTTCCCGCTGTATAATGGACATGGAATATGTTCGTAGGGAGGGCGTAAGGCGGTATGTTTACCTGGAATTTCCAGTACATCTCCAAGGCCAGACTTTCCAACACCCTGAAGCAGCTGAATCTCTCGGCAGAACAGGGCGATACTCTTATTCGCATCCATACGGCGATCCATTCCTCGGATGAGGCGGTGGATCTGGCCCGTTTCGTGAAGGAACTGGTCCCGAATGCCGTAATCTTCGGTACGAGCTGTTCGGCCGTCGTGAACAAAGGCGGCTATGCTCTGAACCGTTGCGTGATCTCGGTTTCCACGATGGCTGAGGCGACAGTGAGATCGGAAATGATCCCGATCATGGATGAGTATTCCGGGACACCTCTTCCTGTGGATATGCTCTGCGGACAGATCAAGAAGGAATTCATCCGCGACGATACGAGACTTCTTCTGACCTTCTTCACAAGCCGGTTCCAGGATGCGAACCAGTTCGTCGACCGGTGTAATGATTTCTTCCCGAGCGTGCCGATGACCGGCGGAATGGCGTCTATTCCGGAGTCGGGGCAGACCTCGAAGACGCGCAGCGGGTTCGTCTTTAATGAGAATGGCTGGTCGGAAGAATCGATCCTGATCGCCGCCCTCTCCGGAGAGAAACTGGAGAGCTTCAGTTCTTTTGCCACGGGCGCATTGGCACTCGGCGGGGAGTCGGAGATCACGGATGCATTTAAGTCCTGTATTCTTTCGATCGATGGAAAAGATGCGGTAGATGTCTGCCAGCTGGGGATCGACAGGATGCTGTTCGACCATCCGGAGATCCTCTATCTCTTCCCCTATGTTTACGGAGACGGGGAGAATATCCCGCTTCACTTCCACTACAGCCGTGAGAAGAGCCTCGAGCAGATCTTCCCGAAGGGAGATCCGGCCAACAGCAAGGAATACTCGATCCGTGAGGATCTGGACACGAAGGAGAAGAAGGAGTACCTCTTCGCCGGTTATAATGTCCGGCCGGGTAAGTTCCTGCGAAGAGCTTTCATCTACGACGGGAAGATCATCTCGGACAGCCGGGCACTCTTCCAGCGTGTCGAGAATTTCGTAAAGGCCGAGACGATCTTCGGCTATACCAGTTTCGCACGGGCTTCTTCCTATCTTAACTGTGCGAAGTGGGAGCTCGCGCCATATGAGAATTCGAATATGTGCGGATGTGTTACGGCGGGAGAGATCATATACGAGAATGGAAGAAACAGTTTCGGAAGCGGTGCTTTCGTCGTATCGGTAATGGGTGAGAAGCCTTATACGCAGGAGTATAATCCCTATGCATTCTCCCATACGGAAGTGCTCACGCAGGATAACCGTGCGCTCCTGAATGTCCTCATGGAGATCGAGGCGGGACTGTCGGGACGGCCGGATAGTGTGGAGGCCGATAAACTTCTCTATTTCGTCCGGGAGTGCGAGCGCATCATACTGTACTCTGAAGGAGACGAGATCCCGAATGAGGCGGCACTGAGTATCGACATTAAGATCAAGGGCTATGACCGGGTCTGCATTATCAATGTGCTCGAGCGGTCGGAGATGGAGCGCGTCTTCTCTGCCCATCTGGTCGATCTGACCTATAAGAATTATATACGTAAGAGTCTGGATTTCGCGGCGAACCATAAGTACCGGATGTATCTGCTGGACGGCTGGATGATCGCGATCGCCGTGCCTTCGTTCCGGACGACGCTGTCGAGCTTCGTCCATGATATGGAGACCCTTCAGAAGGATCTGTTTACCTACACGGAGGAGCTGATCACGATCGTGCCGATCTTCTGTGTGCTGGACGGATGTCAGGCGGATAATTATCTGACGCTGTATAATTCTTCGCGCATGGAGATGAAGAATAAGAATATCCAGTTCTATGTCTATGAGGCTTCCGAAGAGAATATGCCGGATGAAGAGAGCATCCGGGAGCGCTACCACATGGTCAGTGTCATTAACTATGCGATCAATAACGATAAGGTCATCCCGTATTTCCAGGGGATCCACGATAACAAGGAAGGGCGGATCCATCACTATGAGTCGCTGATGCGTATCGAGGATGAGAACGGTAAACTCTACTATCCGGGAAGTTTCCTGGATGTGGCGCGTTCCTTCGGTGTCCTCTACGACGCCATCTCGAAGATCATGATCAGTAAGGTCTTCAACCGGTGCCGCAGTATTTCGGATATCAGCGTGAGCATTAACATCAGTTACCGTGATATCAAGAACAAGGAAGTGCTGGAACTGATCTTCGACGGTCTTTCGTCTGTGGAGCACCCGGAGAAATTCGTCTTCGAGATCCTGGAAAGTGAGGATATCGATGACTATAACGAACTGATCGGTTTCGTGGACCGCGTGCATGAACTGGGCGGGAAGGTCGCGATCGATGATTTCGGATCGGGATTCTCTAATCTCCAGCATCTTCTGAGTATTCATGCCGATTTTCTGAAGATCGACGGCTCGATCGTACGGAAATGCTGCAGCAACCAGGAGTCGGAATATCTCCTCGCCCTGATCTCCAGCTGGAAGAATATGTCCTCGAATAAGATCCGGATCATCGCGGAATTCGTAGAAAACGAGCAGATCCAGGAGAAGATCATCAGTTACGATGTGGATTATTCGCAGGGATACCTCTTCTCCAAGCCCTCGCCGGAACTGAACGTATGACACTTCTTACCGGTAGAATCGTGAAAGGGCGGAGCGACGAAGGATGAAAGGTCAGAGGAAGAAAAGAACGATCGGGCTGGTGCTGGAGAACATTTTTACGGACTTCGGTGAGGAGTTTATCCAGAATGTCCAGAGTGGTATCCGCCAGCATAAAGATCTCGATCTGGTCGTTATAGCCGGCCGGTACGATGGAAACAAGGATAAGGAGATACGCCATCATCGGTATTTCTCTATCTACAATTCGGTATACCAGCTCGAGAGACGCTGCAGGTTTGACGGTCTTATTATCAACCTCGGAAGTATGGAGAATGTGAATACGGCGCGTATTATAAGCCGTTACTGCTCCCAGCTTGAGCATATCCCGATCGTCTTCGCGGCGTCGGATATTGTCGATGAGATCTCCGTTAACTACGACAATGAGAGCGGTATCAAGGAAGCGGTGGACTGTCTGGTCAATGTCCATGGCATCTCGAAATTCTGCATGCTCGGAGGTCGTCCGGACAGCCGTGATTCTGAGAAGCGAAGGGATATCTTCGTCAAGCTCTTAAATGAGAGCGGAATCGGGTTTACGGACGAGAACTATGAGGCGACGGATATGTCTGTCAATACCCGTGATGCGGCAAAAGCACTGCTTAACAGAAATCCCGATGTGCAGGCGATCTTCTGCATTAACGACTCTGTCGCGGTCGGGCTCTATGAAGAGATGGAGGAGCGAAGGCTCGTGCCCGGACGGGATATCATGGTGTTCGCTTTCGATAATACGACGATGGCCGGCCGGATGATCCCGTCGCTCTCTTCGATCGGTGTGGCAGATATCACACTCGGAAGGCAGGCCCTCAATCTTCTTCTTCGGATGATGGACGGGGAGAAGGTCGAATCGGTGGAGATCCCGACCCGGCTGTACGGCAGGGATTCTTTCCCTTATGAGATGTACGAATACACGAAACTGGAGATGCGTAATGCCGATCCTCTTTTCATCAACCGCATGTTCAATGACTGTTTCTACCGGTACCGTTATGAGTATATCAGCCGGGAGTCGGTGAACCTGCAGAGACTGTTCTGCGAATTCATCGGTAAGATCCTGACGGGAGTCAAAGAGCGGTATATGAGTGTCGAGGACTTCCAGGAGTGTCAGGATCTGATCGATATATTCTTCCAGAACGGTGCGATGGAGTATACGGATGCAGCGAAATTCCTGCATTCGGTGGCCAGACTTCAGGCCAGCGTGAATATCGAACAGAGTACGAATACGGCAGGACCGAATCAGTTTATCAACCGGCTGTTCACGCTGATGCGTGATAAGGCGGTGACGGCGCTGGCGGAAACGATCGTCGAGAAGAATGAGAGACAGAGCACCTTCCGCCAGAATATTATGGATTACATGATCAATGTGACCGACTATGACGATACCGATCCTGACCGGGCTTCACGTGAGAAGAAGATCATCGTGAACTTCGGTAAACTCGGGCTTAAGAATGCGGCGCTGTTCCTCTTTAACGAGAAGGCGGTATATGCGGATCAGGCTGAATTCAGTTTCCCGGATACGATCCGTCTCCGCTGCACGATCAAAGAGGGGGAGCTCTTCATTATCCCGCCGGAGCGGCAGGAAGGCCAGACGGATGCGATATTCCAGCGTATCGATCTTCCGCCGAAGTGCAGGGAATGCGTGGTGATCCCGGTCTTCTATAAGAAGAACGTGTATGGGTTTATCGTGACGGAACTGACTCACGATATCACATCCATCGGCGGTTTTATCGCAGAACAGCTCGGAAGACTTCTGTACGAATCCGAAAAATGAGGTTTATTTATTCCTTCTGAGGTCTTATAATAGTAGCACTGACATATAGAAGGAGACCTGATTTTGAGCCGATTCAAGAAAGCCCTGAGTAACCGATGGGGAGCATATACCGTTGCCGCGATAGCCGGTGTTGTCGCCTATCTGACATTAATGAATCTGTCTTCTGTCCTCGGATGGCTTTCAAGTGCCGCGCAGATCATCTCACCGATCATTATCGGCGTGATCATCGCCTATCTGGTCGATCTGGTGGTCGTCTTCTTCGAGAATAAAGTCTTCAAGAAAGTCCAGCGCGCGAAACTTCGCTATGTTCTCTCTGTCGTGGTCTCGATCATTCTGGTCCTTCTTGCCATCAGCCTCTTCTTCTGGCTGGTCCTGCCGGAGATCCTTACGAGTATTACGGATTTCATCTCGAATGCCCAGAACTATAAGTCGATCATCGAGGAGAACCTGGCGAAACTGGATGAATTCGCGGCACAGTATAACATCAATCTGGGCGCGACGAACTGGACGGCCAATATCTATTCCCAGACGAATAAATTCATCGCGGAGTTTACCCAGAACCTGTCCCGTGCGATGGATACGGTCCTGAGCGTATGGAACATCCTTCTTAATGCATTTATCGGTGTCATCCTGGCTGTGTATTTCCTGGCCGGGAAGAAGAGATTGTTCCGGGGTATCGATACCTTCCGTCATGCACTTCTGACGGATGAGCAGTATAAAAAACATACCGATTTCCTGAGAAGAAGTAATTCGATCTTCAGCAAGTACATCAGCTTCACGATCCTGGAAGCGATCGGTGTCGGTATCGTCAATGCCGTCTTTATGCTGATCGTGGGACTTCCGAATGTGGTCCTGATCTCCGTGATCGTCGGTGTGACCAATATCCTGCCGACCTTCGGACCGATCGTGGGCGGCTTCATGGGCGCATTTATTCTCCTTCTGGAGGATCCGATGTATGCCCTGATCTTCGTTATCTTTACCTGTGTGCTCCAGACGATCGACGGCTATGTGGTCAAGCCTCACCTGTTCGGCGATTCGATGGGACTTCCTTCCTTTATTTCGCTTATCTCCATCATCATCGGCGGCAAACTCTTCGGACCGATCGGTATCCTGATCTCGATCCCGTTCACGGCCGTTATGGCGATCCTCTATCACGAGAGCCTTTTGCCCTGGCTAAGAAAGAGAAAACAAGAGCGTGAGAAGGCCGAAGCAGCAGAAGCGGCGACTTCTGCCAGATCAAGTGGCAAACCGTCCAGTAAGAAACCTCTGTCTGATGGGAAGACGGAGAAAAAGGCCGATGAATCAACTGAGTACGAATAACATAAATGGCATATATTGAATTTCATGATGTGAAGAAGATCTATAAAACGGGCGATGTGGAGGTGCGTGCGCTGGATGGTGCGGATTTCTCCATCGAGAAGGGTGAACTGTGTGTGATCCTGGGTCAGTCGGGTGCAGGAAAGACTACACTTCTGAATATCCTGGGCGGTATGGATACGGCTTCCGGCGGCACCGTGATGCTCGATGGGCGTGAGATCTCCGCGCTCCGGGAGAGGGAGCTGGCGAATTACAGAAGATCGGATGTCGGTTTTGTTTTCCAGTTTTATAATCTGATCCCGAACCTTACGGCTATCGAGAATGTCGAGATGGCGTCCCAGCTGGTATCGGATCCGATGGATCCGGAAGAGGTCTTATCCGAGGTGGGGCTGTCCGAGCGGAAGAAGAATTTCCCAGCTCAGCTCTCAGGTGGGGAGCAGCAGCGTGTGGCCATCGCGCGTGCTGTCGCGAAGAACCCGAAGCTGCTTCTCTGCGATGAGCCGACCGGAGCGCTTGATTACCAGACCGGTAAATCGATCCTGCGGCTTCTGGCGCAGATGTGTATCGAGCGCCACATGACCGTGGTCATCATCACGCATAACTCGACCCTGGCGGCGATGGCGAACCGTGTCATCCGCATCAAGAACGGTCGTGTGGAGCGGATCGACACGAATCCTCACCCGACGTCCATCGAAGAAATCGAGTGGTGAGACCGTCATGAAGGGGAGCTACTGGAAGATCGTTTTCCGAAGCATTAAAGGGAGCCTGATGCGGTATCTGGCGATCCTGATGATCATCGCGCTCGGCGTCGGTTTCTTTGCCGGCTTAAAGAGCACGATGCCGGCCTTTTATGCGACCGGGGAAAAATATATCCGTAATCAGCAGCTTTTCGATTTCAGGATCCTCTCGACGATAGGCCTGGACGAGGAAGATGTGGAGAAGATCGGTGAGCTGCCGGGTATCCGT
>JAEEGL015823896.1_pt1 | contig 44500 bp, 40 predicted proteins | sample 9134231 | NCBI WGS metagenome assembly JAEEGL01 (sample SAMN16246548, study PRJNA631951) | gut metagenome | biome: gut microbiome; feature: rumen; material: fiber-attached | host: Bos | place: Iran: Karaj | collected 2018-10 | reverse complement strand
GATTTCATTTGTTTTACCCCAATGCCCCCTATAGAGTTTTATCGATTGCAATATCATCCACACCTATCGATTGGAATCGTTCGTCCCGTCAATCCGACCATTCGATTTTCCCCTCAATCGATTGCCATCGATTGCCCAGGGTTAACACCCTGGGCTGGGTGTATCGCGTCTTCGACGCTGGGAGGGAGATTATACCCTATAATTTTCCAACACATCCAACGGCTCCCAGCCTAATTCTTTTCTTGCCTTTTCATTAGAGAATGTCAAATTATCACAATCCTATAATTTCATCCAACTTCTTCAAACATTTTTCTTTGTCGAAGTTTTCATCATAATACTTACGACCATTCTCACCCAATGTTTGAAGTATTTCCTTTGGCGTTTTTGATAATTCTATCACTAGATTTGCCAAGCCTTCCACATCTCCAGCTTTTACACTCCATCCACAACCCGCATCTTTCACAACATCACCACCTTCTCCATTCAAGCATGCGATTATAGGGCGACTAGACGCCATATAACTACTGATTTTTGCAGGTGCATATAAATTAAATAACGGAGAGTCTGTCAATGATACCAACATGACATCTGCCTTTTCAAAGAACAAAGTCATCGTTTCTGATGGGTATCGCCCCAAAGTATAAACAGTATTTTCCAAATTATTGTCTTTGATATATTGCTGCACCCATGGCAATTTTCTTCCGTCTCCTACAATTACCCATTTGATGTTCTGATTTCCTTTAGTTAGCTGAGCAGCTCTTAAATTACACTCCATTCCATGAGCCGCACCAACAGCTCCTGCAAACATAATCACAAATCCTTCTGGAATATCCGGCATTTTGAAATCTGAATCTTGGATCTTTGATGCACTCTCACCGTCTCCCCATTGAGGATAATAAACTATCTTATCCTTATAATCACCATATTTCAAAATACTCTGATAAAAACTTCGTGAACTTGTAAGAATTTTGTCTGAATTTTTATATTCTGATTTAACAAACAAATCAAAAAAGCCAAGCACATATTTATTATTGATGCCTCCTGCTGCTGCCAAACTTTCTGGCCATAAATCAAGAACCCATGTATAAAGAGGAACATTACGAAGCTTTTTATATAGCACTGCTGGTATAGACATCATCACTGGCGACAACTGCTGACAAAACACCATATCATATTTACGAAACATGGCATGCCATAGCATATAAAGACATCCAATTATCATATAACTGAAATAGTTCAGCATCAACATGATTTTACTGTTGCCACGAGGAATGATCGGAAGATGAGTGATCTTCACTCCATTTATCTCTTCCTGATGCTTCTTGAAAATTCCATATCCTGGATAAAATTTTCCTTTCGGATAATTTGGAACACCAGTCACCACATGCACATCATGACCTTGCTCAGCAAGATGAAATGCAATATCATTTCCTCTAAACACCTCAGGATAGAAGTATTGACAAACAAAAAGGATTTTTTTCTTATCACTCATTTTTTATACATAACTTAACATTATTTCTGTTGCTCTTTACTATTTTTCTCATCATTTGAAAAATAAAATAGCCTAATAATGTACCTAAGGAATTATGCATTAGATCATCTGTTTGAGCTATTCCTTTAGAAAATATAAATTGCATAGACTCTATACAGAATGAAAAGCCCAATCCTGACAATAATACATTCTGCCAATTCCAAGTTTGCTTAATTGCAGATAATAAAAAGCCAAATGGCAAAAATAAAACAACATTTAAGATTATATCCCACACACTAACACCAGGCGTTCTATTTGCTATAGCAATATAATCCCCAAAAGGCATAGGTTCAATGCGAGCCTCGGCAAGACAACTCCGACATACAACTGTAGAACATAATACAACCAATATGTACTCAACGAAAAGAGACCAAAATACAAAATGCTTTTTATCCTTTACATATGAAGAAAAAAAGCCAAACAATATTAATACTACACATAATAAAAATGACGAATAAAGAATCTCATCAGGAATACCTGTTTGAAAAAAACCTTTGAAATTTGAGAAATCTATATTATTTATCATTTTATTTCAGCAACCCATTATATAGCTCAATATACTTTTCAAAACACTTGTCTTTATCAAAATGCGCCTCTGATCGCTTTCTACAATCAACAGAATGCTTTTGCTTGAAACCTAAGACTTGAAACTCTTTGATTGTTTCTGACAATGCATTCAAATCACCTTGTTCAACAACGGCTCCTGTATTTTCATCTATTGCCTCTGGAGAACCTCCAGTCTTATAAGTAATAACAGGAGTGCCACAAGCAAGAGCTTCTAGATTGACAGTTGGGAATGTGTCTGCGTAAGTCGGATTAATCAATACATCAGCATCTGAATAGAGTTGAACCAATTCTTGAACATTTTGCGTCCTTTGAATTCCGACAATTCCAGAAGGAAGTCTATTGACTTGATCTGCAGAAAGACCAACCATAGTTATTTTATACTCTGCAGGAAGAATATTTCTAAGATTATAAATATCTTCTAATCCTTTGTCTTTATTCCATACATTGGAAACGGCAAGAATATTGAAACTTCCTTCTTCTTTTTCTTCTGTATTAGAAACAGGCTTAAAAACATTCAAATCAACTCCATTCTTAATGACATGAATATTTTTGTCTTTCAAAAAAGATTCTCTTACAAAATCACCCATCCAATCAGAACAAGGAACTATTGTCAGATTTTTACAATCGCCAAATAAATTTCTTTTTATTTCGTAATGCTCTTTCGATCTATCCAATAAAGTTTTAGGATATTCATTCTTCAATGGACAATCAAAACATCCAGATTTCCATCGTTCACAATTTTTCGTAACAAAATGGAAACAGTGTCCTGTGAAAGCCCAACAATCATGAAATGTCCAAACTACTTTAATGTTCGTCTGATTGAGGTATTCAAAAAGCAATTTATAATTCAAATAATGATCGTGGATATTATGCAAATGCACAATATCTGGTTTAATCTCTGTTATTTGCTTGATTAAATTCTTAGTTGAGCCACGCGAACATAATCCTTCATTATCTCGTATTCTTTGCTCTCCATAATGCAAATACATATCCAACTTGTTTCCAACTTTTATCAAATGGGATTGAGAAGGATTGCACCATCGGCCGTATGCTATATAGCTATCCCAGCTTTGTTTCATCGCAGAAATGCCTATCTGTTCTGCAATCTTACCTGTTGAACCCCAATTAGCGGTTATATTTATTTGAAGAAGTTTGGGCATTATTCGAATTTCAAGTTTTTCTTTATAACATCCATCTGAAAATATGGATTCCATTGAGTATCGATCTCATTAAAACATGCCTTACGAACACCATCTCTATCAACTGATTTTTCAGCAAACCATTTACTGATAACCTTAGACAAAGAAACTACATTATCCATCTCAAAGAAATCACCCGTCACTCCTGGATGAACAGCTTCAAACTCAGGCATCTGCCATTTAAAACAATTGTGAGTTATGACAGGACATCCAAATACGAGTGCATGCATAGCTGTCAATCCAACATTTCCAGGGGAAACACATAAATCAGCATTATAAATAAGTTCTGCATTTTGTTTTTCATCATAACAAGCTCCATAAAACCAAACATTATCACTAAGTCCAAAAGACTTAACCTTCGATTCTAGATTTTTTCTCTCTTCACCATCTCCAACAAAAACTAAATTATAATTCTCGTTTTCAACTTTCATTTTTGCCAACGCTTCTATAAGCATATCCAATTTTTTTACTTTTGTCAAACGTCCAATAAAAATTAAAATCGGATTTCCATTCTTAAAATAATCCTTATAGATTGACGAGGGAATTATACTTTCACGCAAAGCTTTTTGCTGATCATAATGAAGAGAATTATGAATTGTAAATATTTTGTCAGATGGTAAACCTTGTTCAATCATCAAATTTCTTCCGTAGTTTGAATATACGAAAATACCATCAACATGATTAAACTGCCACTTTTTTAATACAGATTCAAACTTTGTTTCCTTGCCATACCATCCATGCGACCATACATAAACCTTCTTCTTCAACAGACGAGACAAACCCAAAAAAACATAATCTGTCAAACTTCGACTTTCTGCGAGCATAAAAAAAACATTATTCTCTTTCTTAAATAAAAGTGAAAGAATGCCTTTTTTCCAATATAATTTAGATGGATTTCCACAACTTGTATAATGCTTCACATTGTTTAAAAGAGAATAATCCATTTCTTGGATATCTCCTAATTTTTCACCAAAATGCCACTCACATTCATATTCATGATCAATTAATGTATATATAGATTCACGATAATGTGGTGCGGTGTTAAATATCAAACATAGTTTCGGCATAACTGATTATTTTATAAAATAATATAAATATTCAAGATACAACCTACAAACCAAGCTATCAAATTGTTCTTTGCACCTCTCCTTCTTTAACCGTTTATCAAAGTTTTTCCAATTTAGTGCATAATCCTCTTCTTCTAAAATTTTATATTCTTTAGAATGACTTCTAACAGTTAAAAACAAGTTCTTCATTTGTTGTGCCCAAATATTTTGAGATAACGTATTTCTTGAATATGTAAAAGTATTTTTATAATCATTAATATAATTGCCATGATTTACAAGAATATCTTCAATCGCATCAAATAAAGAAGTACTACTTCCTTGTTTTACAATTTTACCAAATTTTCCAGACTGCAAAATTTCAACACTTCCATGCTTAGCATCACTCACAATAGGAATACAACCTGCCCTCATTGCTTCTAACAGAGTCATTGGACATCCCTCTCCCCGAGATGGCAATAAAAAAATGTTTGCTTGCTCAATATAATGAATTGCCTCCTCTCTTGAAACCTTTCCTTTTATTTCTAAACGATTGTCATCTTCAAAGAATTGTCTCAAATCCTTATGCTTACTAAATTTTGCAGAAGGCAACAACGTATTTCCCAACCAAATAAATTTAAAATTAAGATTAGTTTTAAGAAGTTTATATAGAGCACACATAACAACTTCAAAACTCTTCTTAATAGAGGTTCCCCCTGGATATACAATTTTCAATGGGGTCCTATTTATTTTATTATCAGGAAATGGCATTTCTTTGTCTGCTACAAAATTATAAATCACCTTTACCTTTGATTCTTCCTTTATATTATATGTTTTTATTAAATAATCCTTACCATAATTAGACAAACTAACAATCGCACTCAAATAATTAGCATTATAACCGGCCGATAAAGCCAACCGACCATTAATAAAATGACTGATCGAAATAATAGGAACTTTAATATACGGTGCAAGAACCGCAATCAATGGACAATCGCTATTAATAACAATATCAATTTTCCACTTATCTATTTTATCTAAAATATCTCTAGCATATATAAATGTCTTATAATCCTTGCCATAATAAGATACTGTTTCTTTATATCCATAAACATTCTCTTCTTTTGAAGCCGTTATTAAATATAACGAATGTTCTCTACCAAATAAATTTACCAATTCTTCATTATACGAAGCAATTCCTCCACCAGAAGGGATTGCACATGATGTTGATAAAAGTATGTTCATAATTTTTTTATGATTTTGGCTGGATTCCCAGCAACAACACAATTATCAGGAATATCCTTGACAACAACAGATCCAGCACCTACAATTACATTATTTCCAACATGAACATTGCCCAATATAATCACATGTGCACCAAGAGTGACATTATCTCCTATTGTAGGAATATCATTAGGCTTGTCATCAGATTTATTTCCTAAAGTCGTACAATGACGAAAAATGAAATTATCTCCAATCTCTTTTGCATTTATATATGTGCTATACGGATGAGCTGCAAACACAGCTCCCTTAAATACAACATATTGAGATATCGTAATTTTGTCTTCCGGAGGAAGCAAAAAACGGAATATTTTGGTCCGTATACCAGCTTTATGATAAAAAATTGCTCTGTAATATGGATCCAAATACAAGAGTTTACATAATGACGCCAAAGGGGGGGCAACCATATTTTTTTTCTTGTTATAAAATAAAATATCTTTTAAAATGCAATTTTTTTTATCAGAAAACCAAACACTACATACTACAGGTATTATCCTTATTAGTGCAAAATAATAAAATATATTCCTTAAAATACCCAACATAAAATATTTAAGATTTTTACCTTACATTCAAGAGCTCCGGAGTTATCGGATCATAATTAAAAAAATATTCCCAAATTAAATATAAAGGATTTGAAAAAAGGAAACAAGGATCAAAAAGACTTTTATAAACATCAAAAGTTTCCTTAAAAGATACTATTGACAGAAACAAATACAATATTAAAAATTTATCATACTTGAACCCTTTAAAATTAATAAGCCATATATATGCAATGATTGGAAGTGAAAAATTCAAGAAACGTCCAGCAGAAGGAATTGCAGATAAAAAATTAGCTATAGAAAAAAAAACAAAAAGTACTTGATACAAATCTTTAGTTTTTTCATTGCTTTTTACCAAAGATGAATTTTTATAAATCAAATATACCATAATGGCATAATAATAACGGATGGCCAATTTCAAAAGATTACTCAACCAATAAAAACCCGACCCTTCTGTTTGATACCATTCTTTATAATGGACATATGACCCTAGCCATTGTGCCATAAATCCTGGTAGTTGATTTACATTTTGAGCCAATAATAACATTGAAAATTCAGAAAAAATAAAACTCAAAATGAAAAGCATGAACCAAATTTTTTCATATCGACGTGAAAAATATGCGACAAAGACCATCCCCAGATAAATAATAAAAGAAGCATGTATCAAAGGTGTCAATAGTGCAATCCATAAATAATGACTATTGCCGTCTCGAAATATCTTAAAAAGGCAATACACACCTATCCACGCAGCTATTCCAAATCTTACTCCATTTATACTGCTAAATTGATATATGAAAAAAATATATAACAGAATATATGAAGACCTTGACCTATCAAATTTTTCTTCACATGTAAATAGTTTTAGCCCCCGTCTCATTACAATTGCATAAAAAAATGCAATGACTAAAAAATAAACATGAAAATTATCAGAAACTCGTGACACTACATACATCACAGAAATATTAAAAATATCTTTAATACCCTCACTATTATCCACTGAAAAAAAAGAATGAATTTCTCTTTCGTATTGTCCAAAATCTTTTTGTCCATATTGCTGAAATTCATACGCATGAAACTTTCCATCATTACGAACCTCTTTATTATATACCATACACATACCAAAAAATAAAGTAAACCAAAACAATACCTTATAAGTGGATCTAGTATGAATATTTCTTAATGAATATAAAAAAGACCATAAAGGACACATCAAAAACAGAAACAACTTATTTTTAGCTTCAGTTGGACTCTCTTTCCACCAATTATTAATTTGTTTCACCACTAAAATGATATATAGAAATCAGTTTATATATAAATTCAGCACTAGTCGGATATTTGTGCTCAAAAAATATTTCTTTGACATGTTTCTAGGACAACATCACATTTCAATAGTCATCCAAACGAACACTCAATAATCACATAAATTCAATTATCTTAATACTTGTTTGATATTATGATATAAGCATGCAATTTTCTTTCTTAATTTTATTTTTTTGCAAAAAAACATATTAATTAAAGCATATGGATACGTTTCTTTATACAAATTCTTAAACAATTCCCCATCTCCTTGTATTTTAGATTTGCATTTATATTTGAGCCAAATCATTTCATCGTGATAATTTCCTGCCTGTTTTTTTTCATCAAGAAATTGTAGTAAAACTTCTAAGTTTGATTTGAACTGAATAAATTTATTTAGTTTTGCTTCATCACTAGAACTTCTTACAATTGAATTAGAATTGTAAAAATAAAAATAATATGGATTGGATATATGAACTATCTTTTTACAATTAAGTGCCAATTGTATCGTTAGCAACATATCTTCTCCCATATTATAAGATGGATAATAAACAACATTTTTATAAACACATCGCTTAAATAATTTATTCCATATTGCCCAAGCAGTACGTTCAAACATCATATCACTAACAAATTTTTCTGGATTTTCACTCAAACAACCAACATGATAAGATATTTGTTGTGAACCATCATGTTCAATATAATCGCAAACAGCCATATCTGCATCATTAACAATAGCCTTTTCGTACAGATCACGATACATTTCTTTATCAACCCAATCATCACTATCACAATGAGCTATATACTCTCCTTGTGCAGCTAAAATTCCTGTTTTACGAGCTTCTGGAAGGCCTTTATTCACGTCATGTTCAATAATTCTAATCTGCGAGTTTCGAGCCGGATAATCCTTAATGACTTTTTGAAGGACTTCTATAGAGTTATCCATGGTACAATCATTAACAAAAATAAACTCTATATCGTCTAATGTTTGTTCAAAAAGACTTCTAGCACATCGTTCAATATACTTTTCAACCCCATAAATAGGAACAATTACACTAACTTTAGTCATAGACACACAAATATCAATTTTTTATATTGTTTCTCAAATCCTACCCCAAAATTATTATATAATTTATTATATTATTTAAAAGACAGAATATTCATCACTCGCCATTCTTACTTCTATTTCATTTCTTGATAACCGTTCTTTCAGATTGATATAATAGTGACTATGTTGTGATACCTGTTTATCCAATGGAGGAGGAGTCATATAATCTCCAAAAAGTTGAGATAAATATTGATTGTAACCTTTCATCATGCGTATTTTAGTATTCTCAAACGGCATATAAACAAAATCACTAAACCAATCCTTTGATAAAAGTTCTTTTTCCAAAGGATAAAATGCGGAATGATTATATAGAAAAACACCTTTGTCTAATTGCCATTTTTTTTCAAAGGCAATAAATAAATCTCTTGTTTTTTTCTTTTTTAAATTAGAAGATAACACCCCATAATAAAGTGATTCAAATGCTTTTTTTATTTCTCCATGTTTTAAATAAGACAATAAATTTCGCATTGACAGTTTCTGATAAGTCATAAGAAATCTTTCACGTAAGCTATAAAATTTTCTTCTCTTTATGCAAAGAGTTTCTCTATCATCAAGGACTTCATCAATAGGAAAAATATCTATATTAACACCAATAATACATCTAGGATATATTTTGTATTCGACTAGTGTAGTTTGCGCATCACAGAATTTCCCATATGCATAGATATAATCTTCATCACCTAAAGTTTTTATATAATACTTTTTAGGATTTAACGTATTTCTTAATTCAATCATTCGATTATAGTCTTCTCTAGGCATAACAACATCAATATCATCATCCCAAGGAATAAACCCCTTATGACGAACTACACCAATAGCAGTTCCTCCACTTGCATAGTATTTAAGATTATTATCCGTGCAGAACTTATCAAATGCAACAAGAAGGTCCAATAATTTTTCTTTGTATTTTTCAATTAAACTATCCATAATCTAACCTTCAAAACTTCTTAATAATTTATCAAACATATTTTTTAAATCATTCTTAGGAACCCATCCTAAAGACATTAATTTTTCAGAAGACAGATGAAGTTTTGTAACTGGAGCATATCCCATTCCCATACGTAATTCCACACGCACATCGATATGAGGATTAAAATTATCACGCAAAAACACAGCCATATTTTTTATACTTATATAAGTATCTTGATTTGCCACATTGTATGCCTCCCCATTTTGTCCCTTTAAAAGGATATAAATAATTGCAGACACACAATCTATTGTATAACAATATGGTTTCGCTGATTCTCCTGTCGTATGTAAAATGATATCCGTTCCATTTATAACGCTTCTAGCAAACTGAGCAAATACACGATTATCATCTGCAGCCACACCAGCTCCGAACGTTTGCGTCAAGCGTGCTACTTTTACAGGCACTCCATATTCATTTGCATACGCCGAGCAAAGATATTCTGCAGATCTTTTACCCAAAGGATATGAACTCCTTGGGTCTGTATTATCAACAAAGCCTTGCATATTCTCCGTAATTATACAGTCATCTAATATTTGTCCATAATACTCCAAAGAAGATATATATACAAATCCTTTAATCTGTGATTTTCGAGCATATTCAAGAATAGCACGAGTAGAATCAACAGCCAACATATAAGTTTCTACCGGATGTTCAATCATATATTTTCCAGAAGTCGGACTTGCACAATGTACAACATAATCAAAGTGACATGATTCCGAAAGATTTGTCAAAAATGGCAATAACTCACATTCTACTAAATCTAATTTATTAGCATCCTCCGCAAACATATATTTAGCTTTCTCTGTGCTTCTAACAGGACACGTAATTTCTATCTCCTTATTCAATGCCAAAAGACAATGAACGAGAGTGGACCCTATTAGGCCAGTAGCACCTGTAATTAGGAATCTTGATTTTTCTAATTCTTCTGAAAATGGAAAAGACAAAGCAAATTCTTCAATATCCTTTATTTGTATATTATTCATATTCATTTTAGAATTGTAGAGATCCCATTAGAAACATACTTGCATAATAATATTGAGATAACATCCGAAACTATATAAGCATAAAACAAATCGCTATCAAATGTAAATTTTACGCTATAAGCAATCATAATATGCAATAAAAAAATTTCTAGAGAATATTTTCCTAACCATGATAATATCTTTTTTATAGTTTTCAGTTTACCCCCTAATATTATTGCGAACACAAAGATTGAAACAATCGAGATCCAATATGATCTTGCATATATAAAACCAAATATAAAATAAAAAGAAAAAAACATTCCATCTACAATAGTAATGGGTCTTTTCTCTTTTGAAAATGCTGCAACAAGCATCCCGAAAGGAAATAGATAAGCACGAGAAGTCCACCCTGTGATATATGAGGCAAATCGAATGGAATATAAAGAAAAAATGCGAATCCCAATACAGTCAACCATGCTAATAGATATGACTTATCTTGAATTCTAAACATAATTCTATATAATATTGGAGCTATAAAATATAATACTAGCGACACAGCAATATACCACACTCCTAAATAATTTCCTCTTATCCAAAAATTTAACGTACTTATATCCATTAACAAATCTACAATTATTTTACCCTTAAGAATACCTATATACAATATAAATGGTGTAGAAATGATAAGATATGGCAAATAAAGTCTAAAAATTCGTTTCCGATAAAAACTCAAAATATTAGAATTTCCAGACAAAGAATAGAACAATCCAAAACCAGATAGAAAGAAAAATCCAGGAGTGTATATTAGCTTAGTAAAAACCTGTAATAACTGGTTACGAACCCCAGCAGATTCCTGTAAATGCCACAACATAACTTCAAGTATGGCTATGCCCATCAATTCGTTACGACATTTACTGATTTTAGAAGTTAGTTCATAAACCATTTTAATATCCAAATATCTGCTGATTTTCATGTACTTCTACCATTGCTCTAAGCACAAAGAAATCAGTAGGAGTTGTGATTTTGATATTTTCCATTGGACCTTGAATAAGGCCCAATCTGTATCCGTAATGACTCATCATTGAACAAGAGTCTATAAAATCTGTTCTATTTTCAAGCTGACTTTTTCTATGAGCTTCAATAATATCCTTTAGATAAAAACTTTGTGGAGCACGTGCCATCATACAATCAGATCGTTTGGGAATTCGAAGTGTACTATCATGATTATCAACAATTACAGTCTCAATAGCTGGAGCACATGTTATGCAACTTCCACATTCTTTTACTTTAGAAATATTATCCGTAATAGTATCTTCAGTTATTAATGGACGTACTCCATCATGAATAAGGACAATGGTATTCTCATCATTTTTCTGATTTACATATTCTTCTGCAGCACACAATCCTTTATAAATAGAGTCCTGACCACTTACGCCTCCAGATATCACACTAACAACCTTTGAAATTTCAAATTTCTTCAACATTTTATGAAGAAAAGGAATCCAACTTTCAAGACAAACTACAACAATTCCATCAATATCAGGATGATTATCGAATAGCTCTATCGTATATATAATTATTGGTTTGCCATTCAGTTCAAGAAACTGTTTAGGTCGTGATTTCGTATTCATACGAGAACCTGATCCTCCAGCAAAAATCACTGCAATATTCATATAGTTTGGAGATGAAAATGTCTTAAGATTTTATTTATTGCTCTTCCAATAAGAGTATATCTGATTAAACAACGAGATTTCATAGGTTGAGTCATATGAGACAAAACCTTATCTTTATAAACATTAAACAACTGTCTATCAAAACAATTATTAGAAACCATTAGGTTTCGATTATACATTAGATTGCCAAACATTCGGTCTTCTGCTACAGGCAAAATCTCATGATTAGGGTACGTCTTTCTCAAGATATCAATCTGAATTAAATGAGCATTTAAAGATGTCCAATGCTTGGGATTATATCCTCCTGCACGAGTTTTGGCCATAGCACTTGTTTCATTGAGAATGTACCTATAAATTATTTTCGTTGTGTAAAATACTTTCCTTTTAGATGCACATATAAATTGAACACAAAATAGGCTATCTTCCTTAAATGAAATTTTTGGATCAAACTCTATTTTATTCTCTATGATACATGAACGTCTAAACAATTTATCCCATAAATAACCCTCATAGTCAAAATTCGGGAAAACATACATTCTTGCGACAGCTGTTTTTCTGTCTATTAATTCATTCTGTAATTTAGGCACTTTATCAAGTACCTTTCCAGAAGCATCAACTCTTTCATGACCAGCCATTACAAGATCAATGTCATTATTCGTATATGACATCATTATTTCTAACCCTTGAGGGTAAATATAATCGTCTGAATCACAAAAGTATATCCATTCACCAGAAGCCTCCTTTATTCCCAAATTTCTCGCCGAACTCACTCCCCCATTCTCCTTATGGAATACACGGAATCGACTGTCTTTGGCAGCATATTCGTCACATATTACACCTGAACTATCTTTGCTTCCATCATCAATAAGAAGACATTCCCAATTCGTATAAGTCTGTGCAACAACACTGTCCAAACATTGATGCAGATATTTTTCTGCATTATATACAGGAATGATAATTGAGATTAAAGGATTGTCCATTATAGATTATTCTTTAAATAAGTCAACGATTTTTCTCTCCATTGATCTAACTTTTGATAAGAAGTTTCTGATATTGCATAATCATCATCTTCTCGATACTGAGAAAAATCAGAAATTAAATTCTTATGAAGATCAAAAAGAGAAAGCAATGACTCAAATCTAGATAGTCCACGACTTGCATTTCCGATTGCCACAAAAGGTTTTCCAAATAATATACTAAATACACATGCATGAAAACTATCCGTAACTATAAATTCAGCATCATAAAAACCTCTAAGCCATTTCTGAATTCTTGGCTGAATACGTTCTTCAATTGGAACACTCCAGTCATCAAATTTTGCTCCAACAGAAAAAGGCATTAATCCTTTTTTATTAGCAATTAAATTGATAAAATCAGTTTTTTCTTTAGAATGATCAAGAACATATACCATTAGATTTCCATCACTCTTAGATTCTTGTTCTATCTTAAATGCAGATATATAGTCTTCCTTACTCAATAACATCGTAGGATCAAGAAGATGCTCAGCATTTATACCTAAGTTTTTTTGACAAAGATCTTGTCCTGATTTTTCTCTTACACTTACAGCATCAAATTTCTGAATAAGACCAGACACCGTCTTTGTTTGTTCCTGTGTATATTCCCATTCATCAGTTCCAAACGACGCCGCATAAGAGATTCTATGAACATTCCATGACTTTGCGAAACCTAAGAAAGCATTTTCTATTGTCGACTTCAATGTGCTTTTAATATATTTAGGTCTCCAAATTTGGTCACTTCCTACAACAAAACCATCATAATCGTTTTCAGAAATCTTATCAAGATATCTTTTATCTCTATGAATATACTGATTTATAGTTGGTTCAATATTAACCCTTATCTGCTCTTGAACTTTATTATAATGAACTTCATTTAGAATACCAACTTTTTTTCCAAACATACGTCTTATAATACGGGACGGTACTCTAACCAACCAAAAGAACGGCGTAAGTTTATACTTTTTATCCCTCGATAGTACCTTCACCTCATGCCCCATTCTTTCCAAAATCGTCTGGAGAGCCCATGCCTGAAGTATACCACCATAATTGGTGTGAAGAGGCAATGTTAATATGCCGATTTTCATTTTGAACTTTTTTATTGAAATATAGACATTTGACGGATTCTTTTTACCATATAATTAATTAGACATGCACTTGCAATATCAATGGCAAAAACCAATACAATAGCTATCCATGTTGACTTAATGGACAAATCGTTTATAACAATATAAATAGCGAAATATTGTATTATAAACATTTCCAATGAAATAGAACTTATGAAGTTTATAAGTTTTGATTCTTTTAGATATGTAGGCAAATCAAACAAATACATAGAGAGAAATAAAGATAATATAGTCATGCTATACACTTCCGGAGAAAAAAGGTTAACAGCGTTGTACTTCAACATAAAATATGCAACAACAAAAAAAATCAACAACAAAAAAAGGATATGCTGTTTATTGAATTTTTCTATAATTGTAGAGTTTGCCAACGCAATTAATGCACCAATACAAAAACCTGGACACCTATTATATCTCCATGATTCCACACCTATTCTTGGTGCAATAAAGCAATATAGAAATATCGAACAGCAAAGCAATAGTACTTTAACTATAACAGACGTCTTGCAATATTTGAAAATAACAAAATAAAATATATAAAAATAGCTGAGAACATATATATACCAAGATGTTGGCACAAAAGAATATAACCCTTTGGTCTTAAATAATTCTAGTTGATCAATACCCTCAAAAAAACGATATACTACAAAAACAACTAAAGCTATAAAATAGGGAATGAACAATTTTAATAAGGATTTTTTTAGAAAACCTTCAATATAATGCTCATTTCTAATATAAGAATAAACCAACCCATATCCAGACATTGCAAAAAAAAGCCACATTACAAAATCTCCAAACATAGCAATTGTTTTCAAGTCGTCAAACCCCTTTGGTGCCAGATGATGTAATATTATTATACACGGCATTATACTCTTTAGTACATTGACCTTCGCCCTATCGTACCCTCCCTTGAATACTCTAAAATCAAACATTTCAACAATAATATTTTCACGCCTTTCGACACACTCCAAGTTTTAACTTTACTATTCCAAGTATTTTATCTTTCATTTCCTTATCAAGTATAACAACCCCAATCGTAATAGCCACACATAAACCACATTTTCAGATATATTATCCAAATAACGTTTGTTCCTATGTACAAACTGATTTATTGCGGGTTCATATTTACCCTTATCTGATTTTAAACTTTATTATAATGAACTACATTTAGAATACCAACATTCTTTCCTAACATACGTCTTACGATACGAGACGGTACTCTAACCAACCAAAAGAAAAGTGAAAGTTTATATTTATCCTTTGACAACACCTTCACATCATGACCCATTCTCTCCAAAACCGTTTGAAGAGTCCAAGCCTGAAGTATTCCACCATAATTGGTGTGAAGAGGTAATGTTAGTATCCCTATTTTCATATTTCCTCAAATAAATCAATTAGTTTCTTGTGGTCGGAAAAGTTTGAAATTCTTTATTTCCACGGCTAAATTATCTCTTTTCTCTATTCCATTCCAAAATATAAGAGCCCAATTTCTTCCTAATTTATCACCACCGTCAACTCTTACAGCCATTTGAAGTATTCCATCAAAATATAATGCATAAACATCTTTAATGACCTCTAACCTAACATGAATATTTTCATTAAGACAGACATTTGTTGGCTTAGAAAACTTGTCCCATAATTGTCTATTTTTCCAACCTAGAAAACAACCTCTATCTACAACCTGAAATCTTAAAATATTGTCATTTTCTATAATAAATCTTAGACGTCTTGCTAAAGAACTCATACAAAAAGCTATTTGAAAAGTTTCTTTCATGACCGCATTGGGAACAAAATCAAAATCTAAGGCATAAATTTCTGATTCTTCTTTCTTTGAAGGAAGATATATCCATGTATCCAATTTATATCCTGTAACTATTGATAATGAGCTATCGGAGACCTCCATATTATACTTTGGAAACGGAGCATAACACGGAGAAAACATATACTCATTCGTATAAAATGATCTTCTCCAAGAACCTCTTTCTCGAGGCAGATCATTATACTCTGAACATAATAAATCCCGACAATCATCAGAATACTGATCCAAACAATAAAATGCATTCTGACCATTTGGCATGATCGATTTATCTTCAACCCAATCTATCTGTGGTATTTGAGATTCCTCTAAAATTCTTGTTTTATCGTACCATTCTTTTGACAACTTGCTCATTTGTGATTTTCTAAACCACCTTGTTATCCGTCCCAATGGAGTCGTATCTTCCAAAATAAGAACATATTTAACTATGCCAACTCTACGAATTGGAAAGAAAACAAAAAATGACAATAAAAAAAATATAAATAGTAATAAAAAAGAACAAATAAGAATCATAATATCAACTCAACAAAATCAACAACTCAACATTTTTGAATATCATGGAACCAAAATGTTACGATTTAATTTTAATCAACTTTTTAGCAACAGAAACAATAGAATTTGGCATTAACTTTTTTATTTTTTTTGAGACCTTAAAACTAAAAGGTTCTTTAACAAAAATCTTTCTTATACTACCATAATATTCTTTAATGCTATTTACATCTTCGTTTATACTTTCTGTAAAAACTTCAAAGAATACAGGAACATCCGAATTAATGTCTAAGAAAGTCGTCATAGCATCATCCACCTCACTTGCATTTGATGCAGACAGATACCTAAACCCTAAAGACTCAACCCAACCTTTTGCAGATGTATGATGGCACGCTGCAATATGTGGAGGCAATGTTTTTCTAAACTCTTCACACAACGGAGCATACATAATAGCACCGCCTCCATTATTAATTAACATAATATGCATTTGAGGTGAGATATGGCGTATCCATAAGGAATTCATATCATAGAAAAATGACAAATCTCCTGTAATGTAAAATGTTGGTCTATCATTTTCTGCTGAAAAACCAACTGCAGTTGACAAACTTCCGTCTATTCCATTTACTCCACGATTACAATTAACTGAAATTGAGGAGTCTGTTGAGAAAAAATGACTCATTCGGATTGTACAACTATTGGCTAATTGAAGATCAACATTTGAAGGCAAATTATTAAGTACTGCTCCAATTGCATAAAGTTCATTGAATGACGGAGTTGGAAGTGGCGGTAATTTTGATATCTTAAGCCAACTTTTATTATATTCTCCTTCAATCGAATAATCTGCAATTGCGGTGATATTTTCAAAGAATGTAGTTTCACTCATCTCGAAAATATCAGTAAGTTGATGGAATGGATCACACACTTTATCTTCATAACCTACTTGCCAATGTTCCAAATGACCAAGTTTTAAAAATGCTTTCAACTCATTGTTGAATATATAGTTTCCTCCTATTGTTATTACCACATCAGGCCTCAAATTATTCTTTTCTTCTGAATTAAGAATAGATAATACTACAGTAGTATTTAGGACCGAATTCTGAGCATGACAATTACTTATTTTATCTGTCAAAATAATTGCATCAAAGTTATTTGTGAACTCATCTATCGATTTGTTAAAAGCATCATTTTGCATAACCGATTGTCCCCAAACAATCATAACTTTCTTTCCCTTCAAATGTTCGGCAAAAACTGCCCATTCTTCTTTTTTTTCATCAGCTTTATGAAGGGAAATCTTACGAACAATTGGCAACTCTTTTGTTTGAAAAGTGTCATCATGATGTGATATAAATGGAATATTTATATGAACAGGTCCATTTCCATGATGTGTTAATTCCAGAAGTCCTTCGTTAATAATTCGATTACAATACCATTCGTCAGTAGAATCTTTGATCAAAGGTAATTGTCCATGGTATTTAGTACAATTCTTAAATGTATCTAACTGATCATAAAATTGGTCTTCCATCTGATTAAGCAACTGAGGGTTTCTATCACTTGACAATACCAATAAAGGTAGTCGCTGATAATATGCCTCAACAATTGCACTTCCATAATTCATACATGCTGTTCCAGAAGAACAAGTAACAGCAACTTTTTCTTTAGTTTTTTGAATTAGTCCAAGAGCAAAAAAAGCCGCACTTCGTTCATCTACTACTGAATATAGTTTGAAATATGGATCTGCTTCCAAAGAATGAACCAAAGCAAAATGTCTGCTTCCTGGTGATACTACAATTCGTTTGATATCAAACTGCTTCAGCAAAGATATCAACTGAAGAACCATTTTATTATTTGAATACATAATTTTTACTATTTTGTTCCTTTCAATCCTAAACAACGTCCTCCGTCAACAACAAAATTTTGACCAGTAATAAATTTAGCTTCATTAGAAAGCAAAAATAAAGTCATTGAGGCTAAATCTTCAGGCGTACAATATGAATCTAACCAGTTTGTTGATTTTATATAAGGTAATTTATCCTCTGCAATTTCACCTCTTTGTACAATTCCAGGGGAAACGCAATTTACTGTAATTCCATATTTTCCTAACTCCATAGCAAGACTTTCTGTCATTGCTATCGTCGCTGCCTTTGCTACCGCATACTCACTGCATCTTGCTAAACCTCGCAATCCAACTGAAGATCCAGTATTTATAATTCTTCCAAAATGTTGTATTTTCATTTGTTTAGCGGCATGCTTACAACAAAGAAGCGTTCCAGTCAAATTTGTATTAATTACAGCATCTATGACACTTTCTTCTTGATCATCAATTGAAGTCATTTTTTCTCTTGCAGATCCACCTGCAATATTAATAAGAAAATCAAGTTTGTCGAAATCAGAAACTGTTTTAGACACTAATTCTTCAATCTCAGATTCTTTCATTATATCTGTAGGACAAACCACAATCTTTCCTCTTGCTCCCTTCATTTCATCAGCAACAGAGTCCAAGGTTTCTTTATTTCTTCCGCAAATAATTACAGTGGCACCTTCAAGTGCAAGTCTACATGCAGTAGCTCTTCCAATAGCACCACCTCCTCCTGTAACAATTGCAACTTTACCATCGAAGCGGCCTTCTTGTTGCAAATTAATCACATAAGGTTTGGTGACTTTTTCTACATAAATCTTTTGTCCAAATACAAAACGAAATATTTTGGATAAAATTTTTTTCATAATCCGATTATAATCTATGTATTCTTTTTTTTACTTGTTCGATAATCATTTTCTTCTCCCCTCTTGTCAATCCGATAACATAACAAACAATTCCTGTCCAAACAACAGAAATTGGAACAAGAATAAAAAATCTACATATTGTTTCTTTCCACCAATATGCACCTATTAATGGAAGAGAGAAAGAAAATAAGATCATTATTACACATGGCAAAATAGTTTCTTTTACAAAAACTCGCCATTGATAAGATGTGTTTCTTCTTAAATGGTTAAGACGAATTGCAACAATAGCAAATCTCACAAAAATAGCAATTGGATATGTACACCACACTGGATATCCACATTGATACATTATCCAAGTTAACGGAAAAATTAAAAAACCTCCAATACTGGCTTCTATTGTATAACGTTTGATATTTCCATGTGCATGAATAAGTGTAAATAATGGTTGAGAAAACTTTAATGCTAAAGAATTAAATAAGGCAAATCGCAAGAAAACAGATGCCATATCTGGCACCTCTACAAGCCATAAAGAAAGCAGTGTATCCGCCTCAATAAATACAGGAACAATAAACAGTAGCATCAACATCCAAGTAAACCGGCTGCCTCTATTCACTAAGCGATAACAAGAATCGTAATCACCAGATGCAAACATTTTTGTTATTTGCGGATTAAAGGCTACCGTGAAATTAGTCACAAAAGAGTCTATACATTGACTGATGGTATTTGCAACACCTTGAGCAGCATTAAATACAACACCAAAAAAAACATTTATTAGCATGTTTACACCTTGAGTGTTCAATATCCAGGATGTATTTCCAAACATGTTCCAACCACTGAAAACTGTTATTTCTTTCATCAATTCTTTGTCAAACACTTTTGGATTATATGTAGCTTCCTCAAAACTACGACCACAATACCATCCATAGAATAGACGCATTCCTAATCCAACAGCCACTTGTAAAAGAGCAAGTAGAATCAATCTATCCCCTCCATATGACATTATCACAAAGCAAATTCCAAGTTTCAAAATGGCTTCCACAATACTTGTATAAGCATATATATTCATACGTTCATGTGCAACTATTATTGCATTATATGGAGAACTGACCAACCCAATTACAAGACTTACAATTGAACATTGTAACACCCAATTTGCCGCCTCCATTCTTCCTTCTGGAATATTAGCTTCAGTATTCAAAAACCAAACTCCAACAATCTCTAATACAATAACAGCAATTATAGACATTAATATTTGAGCATTCACTGACGTGGAAAACATAGTTTTTAATTGCTCTTTGTCTCCTTTTCCAAGTGCTACAGTCAAATATCTGCTAATCGCTTGAGACATTGTACCAGTAATAAGCGAACTCATCGCAACAATACCTCCAACTACAGAATTAATTCCATAATTGTCAACTCCTAATGCTTGAAGCATAACACGTCCCGTATACAATCCCACAATCATTGTGATAAATGTACGAAAATACAGAACTAATGTATTCTTCGCTATTCGTTTGTTATTTGCGGAAGTGTTATTTGATATTTGGTTAGACATATTAATCTATAGCTCTTGATAAAGACCTATTAACGATTCAATAATTACGTTGCTTGTATTCTGCGATACCCAATTCCATAAAAGCCTTTTGCAGATCACCTTCAATTGCAGCAATTACAGATTTTGTTTTATGAGATGCTATTTTAGTCTGTCGATCTATTTCATCACATTGTGCCTTTGATGTGGCATACTTCTTCATTTCTAGCTTAAAAACCTCAACAAAAAGGTCAAATTGATAATCATTCATAATTGGTTATAAGTTAAATTATTAAAGTAATTTTGACAATATTGTATTTTCAAAATCAAACTAAAGTTTGCAACATTCAAACAAGCCAACAGAAAAAAGAATATTGAGATCCAAAAATGAAGTTCTCACCTTAGCATTATCAGCGTCGGCAAGAACTTTAGTGAACCATAACTCCTACACTTTCAGCATGCTTACTTGCATTTATCTCGCCAAATTCACCACTCCGTTCAACTCATTCTGGATATACTCCAGACTAGCGATTTTAGCTTTTGTCTCCTCTACATTCAGACGACGAGTGTTGTCGGAATTGAATTCAGATAGTTCACAACGTTTCTGATCTCCTTCTGTGAAATATTTGTCATAGTTAAGTGTACGGTTATCAGCAGGCACACGATAGAAATTACCCATATCCACCGCCTTTGCACACTCCTCATTAGTAAGAAGAGTCTCGTACATTTTCTCACCATGACGGATACCTATCACCTTGATATCTTCCTTCTTGCCACCAAATAGCTCACATACAGCCTCAGCCTGAGTCTGGATTGTACATGCTGGTGCTTTCTGAACAAGGATATCTCCATTCTCTCCATGCTCAAATGCGAAAAGAACAAGATCAACAGCCTCCTCAAGAGACATGATGAATCGTGTCATCTTTGGCTCTGTCAATGTGATAGGATTACCCTTACGGATCTGGTCAATCCACAATGGAATTACAGAACCACGTGAACACATCACATTACCGTAACGAGTACAGCATATCTTCGTTTTCAATGAGTTACGAGACTTTGCGACTGCAATCTTCTCTTCAAGGGCCTTTGTGATACCCATTGCATTGATTGGATATGCCGCTTTATCTGTAGAAAGACAGATCACACACTCTACTCCCTCGTCAATAGCAGTATCCAACACATTGTCTGTACCTATAACATTGGTTTTTACAGCCTCCATAGGGAAAAACTCACATGATGGCACCTGCTTTAATGCTGCCGCATGGAAAATATAGTCGACGCCTCGCATAGCCATCTTAAGTGTTGACTTATTGCGGACATCCCCAATATAGAATTTTATCTTGTTTGCATATTCGGGAAATCTTGCCTGATAATCGTGACGCATATCATCCTGCTTCTTTTCGTCACGACTGAAGATTCTAATCTCTGCAATGTCTGTTTTCAAAAAACGGTTTAGAACAGCGTTACCGAATGATCCAGTACCTCCGGTAATCATAAGAGTTTTTCCTGCAAAAATTGACATGATTTTGTTGTCTAAGGGCTAAAGGCTAATGACTTAAGTCTAAGGGCTAAAGTCTAAGGGCTAAAGTCGAGAGTCTATAGCGGGTTATTTTTATTATTGTTAAGATATGCTATCAATTTATATAGTTGAGATGAGATTTGAATGTCTTGGGCTTTTAGACTTTCAAACTGTTCTTGTGTACAATACTTTCTATCAAGGCAGAGGTACAACATATTGCGAACTTCAGAACAACTTCCTTAGATATATTCAAATAATTCGCATATTTAGTATCAGAACCGGATTCAAACCCTTCTGCAATATTATTCATGATACTAACAGAGGCACGCTGAATCTGATCACGAAATCCCCAGTCATTGTTATCTGCCATAAGATCATATATCTCATTGACAAAAACTCTCGCATTTTGCCAAACACGTAATGACTCGAAATTCCTTTCCGCCATATCCTGCCCTGTCTTTAGTCTTTTGACTTTCGTCTTTAGACTTCTTTTCTCCACACCATCTTATTCACCACACCAACATACGACTGAATAATCTTCACAACCTTGTTGGAAACATCATCAGTGTAGTTTGGAACAGGGATACCGTAGTTGCCATCCTTCGTCATCTGGACAGCAAGGTCAACGGACTGCAAAAGACCCTTAGTGTCGATACCAGAAAGAATGAAGCATGCTTTATCAAGAGCTTCTGGACGTTCTGTCGACGTACGGATACAAACAGCAGAAATCGGTTTGCCAATGCTAGCATAGAAACTAGACTCTTCAGGAAGTGTACCTGAATCAGAAACGACGCAGAAAGAGTGCATCTGAAGACAGTTATAATCATGGAATCCCATTGGTTGCTGCACCTGCACACGAGAATCCAACTTAAAACCTGAAGCCTGGAGTCTGTTGCGGCTACGTGGATGACAGCTGTATAGGATTGGCATATCATACTTTTCCGCCATCTTATTGATTGCAGTGAATAGAGAGATGAAATTCTTCTCTGTATCGATATTCTCCTCTCTATGAGCAGACAAAAGGATATATTTGCCCTTCTCCAGACCTAGACGCTTGTGGATATCGCTTGATTCAATCTCAGCAAGATTCTCATGAAGCACCTCTGCCATTGGTGATCCAGTCACGTATGTACGCTCACGTGGAAGTCCACACTCAGCCAAATAACGACGTGCATGCTCAGAATATGCCATATTGACGTCGGATATGATGTCGACGATGCGACGATTAGTCTCCTCTGGCAAACATTCGTCCTTACAACGATTTCCTGCTTCCATATGAAAGATAGGAATATGCAGACGTTTTGCACCAATGACACTCAAACATGAGTTTGTGTCACCAAGCACCAAAACAGCATCCGGCTTAGTCTGGTTGAACAGTTTGTATGAACAATTGATTATATTACCGCAAGTAGCACCAAGGTCGTCTCCAACAGCATCCATATATACCTCAGGATCAGCAAGTTTCAGATCCTTAAAGAAGACACCGTTAAGATTATAATCATAGTTCTGACCAGTGTGGGCAAGAATCACGTCGAAATACTGACGACATTTATTTATGACCGCTGCAAGACGGATAATCTCAGGACGTGTACCAACAACGATAATAAGCTTTAGTTTGCCATTCTCTTTGAACTTTACGTCGCTATAGTCAAACTTAGGAGTTTTCTGTTCCATTATATTTTATTTTTCTACTGGATCAAAGTATGTATCTGGACGATTTGGATTGAAAATCTCGTTGCAATACATGACAGTAACAAGATCTTCAGTATCGGATAGATTAATGATATTGTGAGTGTAGCCAGGAAGCATCTGGACAGCCTGAATTTTCTCTCCAGAAACCTCATAGTTAAGTATAGGAGCATTCGGATCTGCCTCGTTACGAAGTTGGATAAGGCCATGTCCTGCCACCACAATGAATGTTTCCCACTTGCTATGATGCCAATGTTGGCCTTTGGTGATTCCCGGTTTAGAAATATTTATAGATACCTGACCACAATTGAGAGAATGAACAAGCTCTGTAAAACTGCCACGAGGGTCTACATTCATTTTCAAATCATAGATAGCTTTCTCCTTTGGAAGATAGCTAAGATAAGTAGTCATCAGCTTATAGCGAAGAGAACCTTGAGGCAATTCCATCATGTTGATGCCTCCGACATTAGAAGCCGCCTGAGCACACTCATTAATGATATCCACAATTTCCCCAAGTGTAGTCTTATGAGTTACAGGCACATAACAATACCGGCCATTCTCAACAGGAACAGTCTCAACACCGTCAAACTCACAACGATGAGCCTCTCCACGAAGAGCTCCAATCATCTCGTCTACAAGATCATCAATATACAAAAGCTCCATTTCAACGGAACGATCATTGACCTGGATAGGAAGATCATTAGCTATATTGTTGCAGAATGTGGCAATAGCAGAATTATAGTTAGGACGGCACCACTTTCCAAACAGATTAGGGAAACGATAGACCAGAACCTTGGCTCCCGTCTCTTCCCCATATTGAAACATCAATTCTTCTCCAGCCTTCTTACTCTTGCCATACTCAGAAGTACCGAATCTGCCGGCAAGCGTAGCCTGAATAGAGGAACTAATCATCACAGGACAATTGTTATTGTACTTTTTGAGTGTGTTTAGCAGCACTGTGGCAAAGCCAAAATTGCCCTCCATAAACTCTTTTGGATCCTGAGGACGATTGACTCCAGCAAGATTGAATACAAAATCACAATCTTTACACCAAGCATCAAGATCATCAATAGAAGAATCTATATCATATTCGTAGATAGCTTCAATTGGTTCCGGAAGGTTATACCATTTAGCCTTCGCATCTTTAATGTTTCTAAGTTGAGAGCATAAATTTTTTCCGACAAAACCTTTGGCTCCAGTAACAAGTACCTTCATTCTTAAATTAATTTTTATTACAACCTGCTATACCCAGTCTTTGGACTATCATTCATCACCCCACGCAATTATTTTAAGCATAATCGCACATCAACCAAAATCTTATAATAATAATTAGTTTGATTAATCACACAAGAAAGAGATAGGGATAAACGTCCTTATTTCCTCGTGAACAAAAACTATCAAATAGTCCTTCAAAATCCACTTAATCGTTTTTCTCTAAAAACAGGTTACAAACGGGTTACAAAATTACGATTTTATAAAAAAATGGCAAACAAAATCTATAAAAAAGCAAACAGTGAGTGATTACTCTTTAATTATCAATTCATATCTGACAAAGGATAATTGTCTTAGACATTTGAAGACGGGAGGATGCGAAAAGACGTTTTCCTAGTTCATTGAGAGATGCACCAAGATGGTACACTTCATCGTCAATAATAAGGAATCGATCATGTACTCGTTGACGAGTCTCTGCTAGACGGACGAGACGCCCACTCTGGGTTTGCGCAGTAGACTGTAATGCTTGCAAACCACGACCTATACGCTCCACATAAATAGTAGCGTCTACGCCCTGATTACGATATTCCAATATATCAAACGTACGAGAATCAATATAATTATCTATTAGTATCACCTCACGTTTCGCTATGCGTATTAATTGTTCCGCAAAGAGTCGGGCATCCAACACTTGCCCTTCATAAAATATTCCTTCAACAGGAGGTACATTAGTCCGGATGAAGAAATTGATCTGTTCTTCGTTTTTTGACACTCTTTCTTCAAGTTTGGAAAATCGTGTGTCTATTCGCTCCTGCATTGCTACAAGTTGGCGGTTAATCGAATACCCTCGAAGAAGATAGTCACGAAGGACACGATTTGCCCATTGACGAAATTGTATTCCCTGACGTGTATTTACTCGATATCCAACAGAAATTATCACATCAAGATTGTAGAATTCAACATTACGACGAACCATTCTATCCCCCTCCTTCTGAACTAGTTCCAAAATGGAACATGTTTCTTCGCGTTGTAGTTCATAAGAGTTATATATATTCTTGATATGTTTTGTTATAGCCTGACGCTGCGTCCCATACAAATCAGCCATTTGTGCTTGAGAAAGCCAAACAGTGTCATGTTCCGCATCTAACTTCACCTCAATCGAAATTGTCTCTTCTGGCTGATAAAGCACTATTTGAGACACTTCTGAAAAATTTTGCAATGTACCGTTATTTTCCATATACATACATATCACAAAAACAGCAGATGGCGGATGGTTTTCACCATCCGCCATCTTGTCCTCAATTAAAATGGAGGAGTATTCGGCATCGGAGCTTCTTCTTCCTTGGTTTTGCCCGCCGTCATACTTTCCAGATTGACTACAACGACCTCCGTCGAGTAGCGGGTCACACCTGCAGAATCCACCCAGCTTCTTGTTGACAACTTGCCTTCAATGAAAACCTTGTTACCACACTTGATGTACTGTTCAGCAAATTTTGCACTGTGTCCCCACGCCACTACCTTGTGCCACTCTGTCTGTGGCTGCACTACTGTGCCATCTGGCGCTGTAAATCCTCTCTCTGTCGTCGCTACCGAAAATGTAGCCACAACCTTACCCTGATCCAAATACTTAACCTCTGGATCTTTTCCTACGTTGCCTACCAAAAAAACCTTGTTCATTGGATTGCTTTTTTTGACTGTTATTTTTTAATAATTTTTTAATACGTTGCAAATATACAATATATTTCTAATATTCTTATCTTTGCGAATAATTTTCTTTTTGTTAAACTAAAATTTTTATTTTGGACGTTTCAATACTGTTTGATAGTTCCGCAGATTCTGTCCCTTTGCCGGAATGGTGTGCGTATGGTTTGGCAGCCCTTTTGTGGTTGCTTGGGTCTTTAGCGATCTTTGTATTCTCTTATTGTGAATACTTTCTGTTTTCGCTGTCGGATTCCGACAAAGACAAGATTTTGAAGAATGATTCCGCCGGATACTCTGGAATGAAGAGGTTGCTGAACGACGAAAAGCAATCATTGTCGACTCTGGTGCTGGGCTACTGGTGCTCCGTCGCAGTGATTATCGCGATTACAGTCGTCCAAATCAAAAACTTGGTGAATAGCCTGCAAACTGTAAACCCAGACTCTGCAGGACAAGGCCCCGTATTGACGGTGCTGATGCTTTTGGGAACACTTGTTTGGGTCCTATTATTTGCAGACGTGTTGCCTCATAAGATCAGCAAACAAAACAGAGTGGCTGGACTATATTATATGTCTAAGCCAGTGATGTTGGCTTATTTCTTATTATATCCATTCGCCGCACTGCTTAAACATACGGAATTTATAGCATGCCGTCTGGATGTGAAACGACAGAAAAACATATCGCTCGACGAATTGTCAGAGACTTTGCACTCCGACTCTTTAAAAGATAAAGAGGAGAAAGATATTCTGGAGAGCATCGTCACTTTCGGAAGTGTTTCGGTGGGGGAAATCCTCCGTCCAAGAGTAGACGTGGTGGCTGTCAACTACAGCGACAAATATACGGATGTGCTTAAAGTCATCCGCGACAATGAATATTCACGTATGCCGGTTTACGACGGTTCGGTGGATAATGTGAAGGGTATCCTATATGTGAAGGATTTCCTTAACTATCTCGACCGTGGAGATGACTTCAACTGGCAGCATCTTATCCGCGCGCCGTTCTTTGTGCCTGAGTCGAAAAAGATCGACGACCTGCTGCGCGAGTTCCAGGTGAAACGAATGCACATGGCTATCGTAGTGGATGAGTTTGGCGGCACATCAGGAATTGTCACTATGGAAGACATCCTCGAAGTCATCTTCGGAGACATCAGCGACGAGCATGATGTGGAGCAGAAACTCTACACTGAGCTTGACAAACGCAACTATCTGCTTGAAGGAAAGATGCCGCTGTCTGATTTCTATAAGATCGAGAAGATCGACGCGAGTGTGTTTGAGGCTCTTGACGTGGATGCCGACACTGTAGCAGGACTGATATTGTCGTTGAAGGGAGACATTCCGTCGCTCGGAGATGAGATAATCCACGAAGGATACATCTTCAAGATCGTATCTGTGGATAAAAGAAGAATTAAGAAGATAAAATTACGTTTGCCAGATGAAAAGAAGTAGACTACTGGTGATTTCTATAATGACGGCTATCATTACCGTCATCACAAGCGGATGCTCTAACGATGTGCCTCGTCCACGCGGCTATTTCCGCATAGCATTGCAGGAAAAGGAGTTTGTGAAATTCGACAACGATTCTTTTCCGTATATTTTTGATTACGCGAATGTCGCCAACATAGAGAGGAAGCCGACAAAAGAGGAGCCATACTGGATCGATGTCGTCTATCCACGTCACAACGCAAGAATCTATTGCAGCTACAAACATGTGGACGGCAATTTCAGAGAGGTGAACGAAGATGCACGCTCCTTCGTCTACAAACATACTATCAAGGCAGACGACATCACAGAACAGCCATACGTGGATGATTCGAACAAGGTGTACGCCCTACTCTACGAGCTAAAAGGCAACACAGCCTCAGCCATCCAGTTTGTGGCGACAGACAGCGTGAAGCATTTCTTCCGTGGTGCGCTCTATTTCGACAACACTCCAAACCAGGATTCGGTGGCGCCAGTGCGTGAATATATACGTGAAGACATCATCAGAATGCTGGAGAGTTTGAGATGGAGATAATGGCATTTTAGCTTTTCTTTTTTAGCTTTAAATTAGACTACGATGAATATCAAAGACATATATAAATATCTGATTGCGATTGTAGCAGTAGCGGCAATCGGATTCTGCGTTTTTTCCGACAAACTATTCTTCAGATTAGATTTGACACAGGAGAAGCGTTACAGTATCTCAGACAACACAAAGAATATGTTGAAGAATGCCGACGGTGATATTTCCGTCGTGGTTTATCTTGATGGTGATCTGAATGCCGGATTCCTCCGTCTGCGTAAAGCGACGAAAGAGATGCTGGACGAGTTTAATGTCTATGCAGGAGGAGGATTCTCATATAAATTTGTCAACCCGTCGGCAGCAGACAATGCAAAAGCCCGCGACAAACAGTATGAGGAGCTAGAGAAACGTGGATTGCGACGCATTCCCGTCTACGATAAAGATGCGGAAGGAAACCCAACCATGAAGGTGGTTTTCCCATGGGCAGAGATCACATACAAAGAGACAAGCGGAAGAAAAGTCACACGACCAGTATGCCTGTTGAAGAATGTACAAGGCAAAAGCGGAGAGGAGAATCTGAACCTCTCTGAGCAGAGTCTGGAATATGAGTTGACGAATGTACTCCGTCTGCTTGTTGACAAAAGAGACACCCGTGTCGCATTTTTGGAAGGACACGGAGAGTGGGCAGAACAGTATGTCTATGATTTCACAAAGACATTGAGTGAATACTACAGCATCGATTTCGGAGCTATCAACAACCGTACAGACGAGTTGGATGCGTATGCTGCAGTGATTGTTGCCGGACCGACGTCGGCTCTTCCAGAAAAAGACAAATATGTGCTCGACCAATATATAATGAATGGAGGAAAAGTGTTATGGCTTGTCGACGCAGTGAAGATCTCATTGGACAGTCTAAGCAAAGAGTCGCAGACGATCGGTATAGTCAACACCGTCAACCTTGACGACCAGCTGTTCCGCTACGGAGTGCGCATCAATCCTGTTTTGCTTCAGGATGTGCAATGCTCGATGATACCGGTGAATGTGGCGAGAGAAGGCGACAATCCAGAGTTCAAACCAGCTCCATGGTATTATTCACCATTGCTGATCACCAATCCATACCATACGATTTCCAAGAATGTGACTCCAGTCAAGACAGAGTTTGTAAGTTCAATGGATTTTGTGGGAGACACTACCAAGATTGTGAAGACGCCGTTGCTTCTCACCTCGTCGAGCACACACGTGCAGACAATCCCGTCGATCGTGAGCATGGATATCATCAATGTGGAGAAGACGGGATACTACTTCAACATCCGCAATATGATGACCGCCGCACTACTTGAAGGCCAGTTCACATCAATATTCAAGAACCGTATGGCGCCAGAGGGAATCAAAGCAACGTCGCCAGCAAAGACAGAGAGCCAGCCGACAAAGATGATCGTAGTGGCAGACGCGGATGTCATCCGCAACGACGTGCAAGGCTACGGAGCCAACGCGCAAGTATTGCCATTAGGCTATGACCAGTATATGAACCAGCAGTTTGGAAACAGCGATTTCCTTCTCAACTGTGTCAACTATCTGACAGATGACGACGGATGGATGCAATTGCGTAATCGAGAAGTCAAACTACGTCTGCTCAACAAAGCATCGTCGATCGGAGCCCGTCAATTCTGGCAGATCCTCAATGTCCTTCTTCCGGTACTATTGCTAGGCATCTTCGCCGCAATATACCTCTACACGAGAAAGAAAAAATACACCCACTAAGCACCGAAGGTGCGACACAACATAGCATAGGGCGTGAGCCCTATGTCTACAATACGCCAACGTAGGGAGTTCCCCTATGTCTACAATCCCCCATACATACACCCAACACACATTACCACACCACGGAATTATATAAAATCCATCGAATTATGCATCATGGATTATGCATTATGAATTAAATTTGGTAATTTTGCAAAAATTTTTTTACGATGGTAAGAGTTGGAATCATAGGTGGTGCAGGATACACCGCAGGTGAGTTGCTAAGAATCCTAGTCAACCACCCACAAGTAGAGATCAAGTTTGTCAATAGCACAAGTAATGCTGGCAACTATTTATATGAGGTTCACGAAGGTTTGTTCGGTGAGACTGAGATGAAGTTTACAGATGAATTGCCGTTTGATTCTATCGACGCAATGTTCATCTGCTCAGGACACGGCGACAGCAAGAAGTTTTTGGAGAGCCACGACGTGCCAGCAACAGTTAAGATTATCGACCTGTCTCAGGATTACAGAGATGAGAGCAACGGATTCGTTTATGGTCTGCCTGAGGTCAATCGTGAAAGAATCAAGAAAGCCACAAAACTAGCCAACCCTGGTTGTTTCGCTACAGCCATCCAGATAGGACTTCTTCCTCTTGCAGCCGCAGGTCTGTTGAAGAGCGAAATCCACACTAACGGAATCACTGGTTCAACAGGTGCAGGAGTAAAGCCTGGCGCAACATCACACTTCAGCTGGAGAAACAACAATATCTCTATATACAAGGCGTTCACACACCAGCATCTTATCGAGATCGGTATGACAATGAGAAATCTTCAGCCATCATTCGATAAGGACATCAACTTTCTTCCTGTACGTGGCGACTTCTCACGTGGAATCTACGTAAGCCAGTACACAGAGTGTGATCTTGACGAAGAGGCAGCTATCAAACTTTACAAGGATTTCTACAAAGATTCTGCGTTCACATTCGTAATGGACAAGAATCCTGATTTGAAGCAGGTGGTGAATACCAACAAGGGAATCGTACACGTTGAGAAGCACGGCAACAAGCTACTTATCATCTCTATGATCGACAATCTGTTGAAGGGTGCGTCAGGTCAGGCAGTCCAGAACTTCAACTTGATGTTCGGTCTTGACGAGAAGATGGGATTGAACTTGAAGTCAGTCGCATTCTAAAACAATAATGTCATCAACAACTAAAGCTAAACAAAATATGAAAAAAATCTCATTAATCGGAATTGCAAGTGCGGCAGTCGCAGGAGCAATGGCAAGTGGGCAATTATTTCTTGTCACTAAAGATGGAAGAAGCATTGCATATCAGATAGATAATGTAGACAGTGTCACATTCTCTACTCCAGCAAATGCTGAGATCCAGAGTCTTGATGACCTAATAAAGAAGGCATCTCGAGCAGATTCGTTACAGAAAGCATTGTCCAAATGTCAATCTGGACCATTTGCTGAATATGCCGGTGTATACCGTTTGCCTGACAATTCACTTTTGTGCATTTATGAAGACGGGAAAGCAGAGTGGCTTAACGATTTAGGAAAAGGAACCACCGACAACATTCTTAGAGTAAACGTCACATTCATGGGTGCAGATTACGATCCTGCCGCATCTATATTTGAAGACAATGACACAATGCGTGTGTCATACAAATATAATGCATGGTATACGTCTCCTTACGATGCAAAAACATATACCTCTACATATAATATGGAGGCTCTTGATGGCGAAAGAATAAAAATTGACGGCAATATCTGCTCCAAAGCGATGTCGCTAGATCAGTATAAGACATTGAGAGATTCTGTTTTAGCTATGTATGAGCCAGTCTTTACTGAAGGAGAAAAACATGGCAATGGCTATGTTGTAGACCTGGGACTTCCAAGCGGACTGAAATGGGCAACATGGAATATCGGTGCTTCAAAAGTAGATGACTATGGTTCATACTACACTTGGGCAGAGGTGAAGACAAAAAACGAATTCTCCGTCGAAGACTATTTTACCAAATCATTAAGCATGCAGCAGCAGAAGGAGGCCGGTATTATTGATAGTCTTCGTAACCTGACATCTAAATATGATGCCGCCACCGTTAATTGGGGAGAGGAGTGGAGAATGCCTAACAGTAAAGAGTATGAAGAACTTATCAAAAACTGTAAATTCTATTGGACTCGTCTAGGCACAACATACGGAATGAAGGTTGTCGGGCCAAACGGAAATAAGATTTTCCTTCCAGCAGGTGGAATGATTGGAGATGACGGCTATTATCAGTTCAACCAAGAATGTATTTACTGGACAAGCACGTTGAGTAATGGTTCTTATTCAAGTCATGTGCCAGCAGAACACTTCTGGTCACATTATCAGACTACAAGCAGGAACCAATCTAATCCTTACTACGGCAAGTCGATTAGAGCTGTCGCTGTAGAACCAGAGCCAGGACCATATGCCAAGTATGCCGGAGTATATCGTTTATCGGACAAGTCGCTTTTATGCATTTATGAAGACGGAAAGGCAGAATGGCTTAACGATCTAGGAAAAGGAAGAGCTGACAACAATATGGTTAAGGTCGACGTAACATTCAAGGGAGCAGATTATGATTCGTTGGCTACAATCTTTAATGCCAATGACACATTACGTGTATCTTATAAATGGCACGGCTGGTATCTTTCTCCAAGCGAAGACAAGGAATATACTTCGACATTAACATTGGAAGCTTTAGACAATGACAGAATTAAAATCGGAGGTGAAACATGCAAAAAGGCTATGTCTTTAGCTCAGTATGAATCATTCAGAGACTCAGTTCTGACCGTATACGAGCCTGTCTTTACAGAAGGAGAAAAACATGGCAAAGGCTATATGGTAGACCTAGGTCTTCCAAGCGGACTTAAATGGGCATCTTGGAACATCGGAGCTTCCAAGGTTAACGAATACGGTTCATATTACACTTGGGGAGAGGTGAAGACAAAAGAGACATTCTCTTCCGATGACTATTTTACTCGCACATTAAGTGGGGAAGAACAAAAGGCGGCTGGCATTATTGACAATCAACGTAATTTGACTTCCCAATACGACGCTGCAACAGTAAATTGGGGTGAAGATTGGAGGATGCCAAGCAGAAAAGAGTATGTAGAACTTATCGAAAATTGTAAATTCTATTGGACACGTATTGACAACATCTATGGAATGAAAGTTGTCGGTCCTAATGGAAATAAGATTTTCCTTCCAGCAGGAGGATCGATAGGAGAAAATGGTTATTATATGTTCAATCTAGAATGTATTTATTGGACAAGTTCATTGTATAATGGATCATATTCAAGTCATGTTCCTGCTGAATATTTCTGGAGTCATTACATAACAACTAGTTGGAATCAATCAAATCCTTATTACGGAGAACTGATCAGAGCAGTCGCTGTAGAGAAATAACTAGTTTGTTTGGAATGAAGGTGAGATGAACAATTAATTAAAACAGACTAAATAAGAAAACAATATATTCTTGAATATGCAATTATTTGACGTATATCCGCTCTTCGATGTCAACATCGTGAAGGGAAAAGGATGCAAGGTTTGGGATGAAAAAGGTCAGGAATATCTTGATCTATACGGTGGACACGCTGTAATATCTGTAGGTCACGCACATCCTGAATATGTATCGGCAATCAGCAACCAGGTAGCTACACTTGGTTTCTATTCCAACTCAGTAGTCAACAAACTTCAGCAGGAATTGGCCGCAAAGCTAGGTAAGGCCAGCGGTTATGAGGACTACTACCTATTCTTGATCAACTCAGGAGCTGAGGCAAACGAGAACGCATTGAAGCTTGCGTCGTTCACTAACGGAAGAACTCGTATCTTGACTTTGGAGAAGGCATTCCACGGCCGTACATCACTTGCTGTTGAGGCAACAAACAATCCAAAGATCATCGCTCCTATCAATGCAAACAACCACGTCACTTACCTTCCAATCAACGATTTGGATGCTTGGGAGAAGGAGATTTCCAAAGGCGACGTATGTGCTGTGCTTCTTGAGTGCATTCAGGGAGTAGGTGGAATCCGTATGGTGACAAAAGAGTTTTTGAGCGGATTGCGTGAACTTTGCGACAAATACGAGACAGTGCTTATCTGCGACGAGATCCAGTGTGGTTACGGACGTAGCGGTAAGTTCTTCGCCCACCAGCACCTTGGCGTAAAACCAGATATGATCACTGTAGCAAAAGGTATCGCAAACGGATTCCCAATGGCTGGAGTGTTGATCTCACCTAAGTTCAAAGCTGTTTACGGTCAGTTAGGAACAACATTCGGAGGAAACCATCTTGGTTGTGCGGCAGCTATCAGCGTCCTCAACATCATGGAGAAAGAAAACTTGGTCGCTAATGCGGCTGAGGTTGGAGACTACTTAATGAAGCAGTTGAAAGCCATCGATTCTCCACTTATCGCAGAAGTACGTGGAGAGGGATTGATGATCGGAATCGAGTTGACGGAGCCATACAAAGAGATCCGTACAAAACTAGTGTTCGAGCAGCATGTGTTCACAGGATGCAGCGGCACACACGTATTGCGTCTTCTTCCACCTTTGTGCTTGACAAAAGCAGACGCAGATGAGTTCATCAAACGCTTCAAGGCAGTATTAAACTAAGAGAAAAACAGAAAAAAATATATGGCAAAAGAATTGACCCCACGTGCAGAGAACTACTCACAGTGGTACAATGATTTGGTAGTAAAAGCAGACCTCGCAGAGCAGTCGCCTGTAAGAGGATGTATGGTGATCAAACCTTATGGTTACGCCATTTGGGAGAAGATGCAGGCTGAGCTTGACAGACGTTTCAAGGAGACTGGCCACGTCAACGCATATTTTCCACTTCTAATCCCTAAGTCTTTCCTTTCTAGAGAGGCTGAGCACGTAGAGGGATTCGCTAAGGAGTGTGCCGTTGTAACACACTACCGTCTAAAAACAAATGAGACTGGCGACGGTGTTGTTGTCGACCCAGAGGCAAAACTTGAGGAGGAACTAATCGTCCGCCCTACTTCTGAGACTATCATCTGGAACACATATAAAGGTTGGATCCACAGCTACCGTGATCTTCCTATCCTTTGCAACCAGTGGGCAAACGTGATGCGCTGGGAGATGCGTACACGTCCATTCCTTCGTACAGCTGAGTTCTTGTGGCAAGAGGGTCACACAGCACACGAGACACGTGAGGAGGCAGAGGCAGAAGCACAGAAGATGCTTCACGTCTACGGTGATTTCGCAGAAAACGTGATGGCAGTGCCAGTAATCAAGGGAGTAAAGAGTGAGACAGAGCGTTTCGCAGGTGCTGTCGACACATATACAATCGAGGCTTTGATGCAGGATGGAAAGGCTCTTCAGAGCGGAACTTCACACTTCCTAGGTCAGAACTTCGCTAAAGCATTCGATGCACAGTTCCAGAACAGAGAAGGTGGAATGGACTACGTTTGGGCTACATCTTGGGGTGTTTCAACTCGTTTGATGGGTGCTTTGATCATGACTCACTCAGACGACAATGGTCTTGTGCTTCCTCCAAAATTGGCTCCTATCCAGGTGGTTATCGTTCCAATCTTCAAAGGAGACGACCAGAAGAATGCCATCGCAGAAAAGCTAGATCCAATCATCAAGGAGTTGAAATCAAAAGGCATTTCAGTTAAATACGACGATGATTCACAGAAGCGTCCAGGATTCAAGTTTGCTGAGTATGAGTTGAAGGGTATTCCTGTAAGACTTTGTATGGGAGCAAGAGACTTGGAGAACGGCACTATCGAGGTGGCACGTCGTGACAACTTGACAAAGGAGAGCATCAACCTTTCTGATACAGTGTCATACGTGGAGAAACTTCTTGCTGACATCCAGGTTAATATGTTGAACAAGGCTCTTGAGTTCCGCAACGCAAGCATCAAGAGCGTCGACACATACGAAGAGTTCAAGACAGAGATCGAGAAAGGTGGATTCATTCTTGCTCACTGGGACGGAACAGCTGAGACAGAGGCACTTATCAAGGAAGAGACAAAGGCAACAATCCGATGCGTGCCATTCGACTCTTACATCGCCGGCGACAAAGAGCCAGGCAAATGTATGGTGACTGGCAAACCAAGTAAGTGCAGAGTATTGTTCGCAAGATCATATTAATGCAATGCGTAATTCGTAATGCATAATGCATAATTAGGCCATACAGAAATGTGTGGCCTTTTTTTGTGTTTGGGAAATCCATTGTGACATAATTTCTATTCCAGATTTCGCATTTCATATTTATTTGTTATTTTTGTAACGTTTGCATTGGATGATGATTCACATCTTTCAATGTTTAGGAATCAAATAAAACTACAAGATATAATTCATTTATGAAAAAAATTTATTTATCACTTTTATGTGGTCTAATGCTTGGCACATCATGTAACCGCACAGATGCCAACAAAGACTCTGCTAAGAAGGAAAACGTAGAGTCAACTGCCGAAAAATCACCTATTGCGAAAGACACATCTTGGAAATCTTTATCACTTCGTGAAAAGATCGGACAGACAATGATGGTGGTTGCTCTGACACAAGACCATAAGGCAGTTGGAAACGGATCTATCAAAGGATTCTTGGAGAAATATCCTGTCGGCAGTTTGTTTATCGCAGACTGGTATTTGAAAGAAAAATATAGTCCAAAAGATCCATTGGATGTATTGCCTGAGATTTTGAAGGAATACAACGAATACTCGAAGGTTCCGATGCTTGTATGCGAGGATTTCGAAAGAGGTATCGGCGAGACATATTCTAAATATACACATCTACCTGTCGGCATGTCGCTTGGCGCTGCCGCAGACACTTCACTAGCCTACGATTCAGAGCAGGCTATCGCAATGGAGGCACGTGAGATGGGATTCAACTGGCTTCTTCATCCAGTGTCAGACCTTAATATGAATCCTCTTCAGGAATTGGTGGTTGAGCGTTCGGTTTCAGACGACGTGAACAAAGTGCTTCCAATCTTGAAAAGCCAGATCAACGGACTTCACTCTAAAAATGTCATCTCTACTGTAAAGCATTTCCCTGGCGACGGTGTGACTATGCGTAACCAGCATATCGTGACTACAGCCAACTCTTTGTCGAAAGAGGAGTGGATGAACTCATTTGGAAAGTTGTTCAAGGGATTGATCGACGGTGGCGCTGCCTCTATCATGGTTGGCCACATTCAGTTGCCTGCATTCCAGACACAGAAGATCAACGGTCAGTTGCCACCTGCAACTCTTTCTAAGGAGCTTATGGTTGACATGCTAAAAAATGAGTTCAACTATAAAGGTGTAATCATCACAGACGCACTCAACATGGGTGGATGCGCAGGCTACTACAAGAATGAGCTTGAAGTATCGGTACAGTGTTTTGCAGCTGGTGCGGATGTCGTTTTGTGGCCATCATTGGCATATATGGATACCGTCGAGGCAAGAATCCTTCGTGGAGAAATTCCGATGGAGCGTTTGGATGACGCTGTTGAGCGTGTTTGGGCTATGCGTGAACGCTTCGGCTACAACAAGAAAGAGAATCACACTATCGCCACTCCAATGACAGATGCAGACAAAGCATTTGTCAAGAAGACAGGTGCTGCCGTTGCAGACAAAGCCATCACAGTGGTTGAGAACAGCGACAATCTTCTTCCTATCAAGGCAGAAAACGGAAAGAGAGTTGCCCTTATTGAGATCGGAGAACAGATGACAGTGGAGAAATTCGCAGTCACAAAGAGAGAGTTGGAAAGCCGTGGATTCAGCGTCGACATCTTTGAAAACCCTCACTTCTACGCATGGGGTTACAGAATCGACTCGTTGAACAACTACGATAAGATCCTTGTTTGCTTCGAGAACCGTTATTTCCACCCTCTTGGCACTTGCTTGCTTAAGAACAAGGAATCGTTTGGAGTATGGACAGCCAATATGTTGGATCCAAAGAAGAAGATCGCAATCTCATACGCGAACCCTTATTCATTGGAAATCTACGAAGGAATCGTTCCAACTAAGATCAACGCCTACAGCATCGACACATTCACTCAGAAATCTGTTGTAAAGGTGTTGACGGGAGAACTTGAGGCAACAGCGACATCTCCTGTAAAATTGAACAATCCGATGTTGAAATAACATCTGTTTGAAAAACACATAACGCACCGTTGGTGCGTATATCATATCCGAAAGCGTAGGGTTATACCCTACGCTTTCGGTTTATGTGCCGTTGGCACATCCTGCCGATTGCCCACGCACCAACGGTGCCATATCATACACACATATGGTTACACCATACGTTGGCACATTCTACGGCACCTTATGCACCAACGGTGCTATATCTATTAGCGTAGGGTTTTAACCCTACGCGATTATATGCGATCATACGCCCCGTATGCCATAGCCCGGAACGGGCGATATCGGCAAAAAAGACAAGAATAAAGATACAGACTAAAATTAATTTTATAATTTTGCATCAAAATTAAGTATCACGTACAAAAAAAACAATTATTCCACAATCATTATCCCAAATTTATGTACACCTGGTTTTTAGCACAAAATATAGGGTGCCCATGATTAGAAAAGAAGATTACGTCCAAATCCATAATTATCTTGGTGGAATCCTAAACAATTTAGGCTGTGATGTCATTCGTGTGGGAGGTGTTCAAAATCACGTACATATTCTTTTTAGATTAAGTAGGAAGAAGACAATTGCAGATGTCGTAAAAAACGTAAAAGCAAGTTCTTCTCATTTTATTAAATCATTAGGCAATCACTATAGAAACTTTGCTTGGCAAGAAGGTTATGGAGCATTTTCTATTGGAAAATCACATTTAGACAGGGCGATCCGTTATGTTAATAATCAAGAAGAACATCACAAAACTCGTATATATCAGGAAGAATTGTTAGAATTTTTGAAACTTTACGATGTTGAGTATGACAAACGTTATTTATGGGATTAATCCGTAGTTTTCCACAATACGGGTTCGGATAACGCACCGCTGACAGATAACGCACCGTTGGTGCTATATCATATCCGGCAGCGTAGGGTTAAAACCCTACGCTGCCGGATCATGTGCCGTTGGCACATCCTGTCGATCTCCATGCTGCACCAACGGTGCAGTATCTTCCATGCATGCTAAAAGGGGGTGTAAAAACTTTTAGTTTTTACACCCCCTCTTTTATATCCATGCCAAATGCCTTAAATTCAGCATTTAGCATTCATAATTATGAATTTCTTACAGCTGTGCGTCAGGCAACTCAAAGATAGATTTCGCTGTCTTGCCAGGATCACCTGTCTCAAAACCTTTCTTCAACCAACGTGAACGCTGAGCTGAAGTACCATGGTTGAATGTCTCTGGCTGAGTACGTCCGTATGCCTGCTGCTGAAGATAGTCGTCTCCAATCTTAGAAGCCGCGTTCAAACCTTCCTCAATATCACCAGCCTCCATTGAATTATACTTAGCATTATCGTGATGAGCCCAAACACCTGCGAAGAAATCAGCCTGAAGTTCAAGACGGACATTCAACTTGTTGCTCTCAACTTGTGACATTCTTGACTGCTGCTGTGAAACCTGCTGTAATGTGCCAAGAAGATACTGCACATGATGACCAACCTCGTGAGCGATCACGTATGCCTTTGCGAAATCTCCCTTAGCTCCATAGTTTGTCTCCAACTGATCGAAGAAATCAAGGTCGATATATACAGCCTGATCACCAGAACAGTAGAAAGGACCAGATTCTGAAGTTGCATTTCCACATGCCGATGATACAGAACCACGGAACACCACCATCTTAGGTGCCTTGTATGTCATACCAGAATTCTTGAAGATCTCTGTCCATACATCCTCTGTTCCTGCAAGAATCTGTGCAGCAAACTGATATTTCTCTTCATCTTCCTTAGTTGGAGTGTAGCCACTACCTGTCTCAACCTTTGGCTGGCTTGAATATGAGTTCCAACCTGCTGATAGTCCAGACACTACGCTTCCTGTCTGCAAGTATGTGAACACACCTACGATTGCCGCAACCAAAAGGCTACCACCACCGACAGCCTTGCCGCTTACTCCACGTCTGTCATCCACATTGCTGGATGTTCTTCTTCCTGTTAGCTTCATTTATTTTAAGTTTAAGTTTATTTTGACGTACAAAATTACATTTTTTTTCTTATCGTTGACATTTTCTGCCGTTTACTTCATTATCGTCACATTTATTTCACGCCAAACTCTCTGTCTATCTTAAGCAACGGAGCAATGAAAAACGGAGGTATCGTGCAGATGCATACCCAGATGAAGAAATTCGTGTATCCCAACGTCTCCTGCATATAACCTGCGATCATTCCCGGGATCATCATTCCAAGAGCCATCAATCCCGTGCAGATAGCGTAATGAGTTGTGGAGTATTTACCCTGCGATATATAAACAAGGTATAGAGTGAACGCTGTGAATCCGAATCCATATCCGAATTGCTCGATCGCAACCATAGCATAGATAGTGGGAAGAAATGTGGTCTGAGTCGAACTCAAGAATATATACACCACATTAGGAATATTCATAAACAACAGCATCGGGAACATCATCCTCTTCAATCCGTATTTCGACACTGCGATTCCACCAAGGACACCACCAACCATCAATGCGATCACACCGACAAGACCATAGATATTGCCGACATCCGTCAACGTCAATCCAAGTCCGCCATTCTCATTTGTGTCTTTCAAGAAAAGTTGGGCTATTTTTCCAAGTTGGGCCTCACCAAGACGGTAAGTGAAGATGAAAAGAAGGGCAAGAATGAGTTCTCTACCCGTGAATTTAGCGAAAAATGATTTGAAATTATTCTTCAGCGACGCTACTATTCCTTCCTGAGACGGGCATCCGTTTTCTGATGAGCATCCATTTTCCTCAGACGCACGTCCGTACGTCTCTACAGCAGATATTGATTCCAGACGTTTTTTATCGTTCGGCAAAAAGGCGAAATGATAAACGGACAACACAAGGAACGCAATCGCCATTATATAAAAGACGGTGCTCCACGCACTAGCATGGGCAGGTATCATCTCCATCCCGTCGACGGTATTCTTCTCAAACAACTGCCCCGCCAGCACCAGACATCCCCACTGACAAAGCACAGTGCTGATTCGATAAAACGTGTTGCGGATACCGACAAAGAACGACTGCTGGTTAGTGTCGAGAGCAAGGATATACAATCCGTCGGCAGCTATATCGTGTGTGGCAGAGGCAAACGCACAGAGCCAGAAGAATGCCAAAGACGCGTTAAGCCAGAAATCGAACGGAGCGGAAAAAGCAACGCCTCCAAGTGCGATAGCCACAATAAACTGCATCACCACCACCCACATCTTCTTGCTGCCAAACAAGTCGAGTATCGGACTCCAAAACGGTTTGATCACCCACGGAAGATACATCCAAGAGGTGTAGAGAGCCACATCAGTATTGCTCAGTCCCATTTCTGAAAGGAAAAGCATCGCAAGAGTGTTCACAGCGAAGTAAGGAGCACCCTCAGCCATATATAAGGTGGGAATCCAAGCCCACGGAGTAATTTGTCTATTATTCATATTATAATATATTCAACGATTACAAAAATAATGCAGAAATGGAAGAATTGCAAATAAACAAAAAAAGACGCTTTGTTCAAGCGTCTCTTCTTGTTGTCCTACTAGGACTCGAACCTAGTCAAACGGTACCAAAAACCGGTGTGCTACCATTACACCATAGGACAATCACAACTCGATAGCCTTTAGGCTCTCATTTGCGGGTGCAAAGGTAGCGTGATTTATTTATATCTGCAAATAAAACTCCATTTTTTTCTTCGTTTTTTGATAAAAACCGAGTTATCAACAACTTAGATGATTCATACACAGCAAAAATAGATCATTTTTGTATTTTTATTCAACATGGAAACAGAAATGAATAAACAAACATTTTTTTACTTTTTTCAAATGAAATTTCATATCAGTCATCATAATAACAAGTTATGATTTTAGTACGAAAGTTTTCATTTTTTTTTACCTTAAATCGTTTTTTTATTCCCAACTTTGCGAATGTAAAACAAATGAAAATGGAAGACTTAATCGGAGAACTTCACATAATGAAAGTATACCCAGAGACTATCGTGGATGGTCCAGGGTTTCGTTACTCGATATACCTATCTGGATGCAGACACCATTGTCCTGGCTGTCAGAATCCAAATAGCTGGAATCCGCTTAACGGGCTTCCATTGAGACGTAGCATGGTAGACGAAATGGTAGAGTCTATCAACGAAAATCCTATTCTTGACGGTGTCACTTTCTCTGGTGGCGACCCGTTCTTTAACCCTAAGGATTTTGGCTATATTTTAAAGAGAATCAAGAAGGAAACTGGTAAAAACATATGGGTGTATACTGGTTACAAATTCGAAGAACTTCTTGAGATAGAAGAGGTTATACCGTTGCTTAACTATATCGACGTGATTGTTGACGGCAGATTCGACCAGTCAAAATTCGATCCACGTCTCGACTGGAGAGGCAGCAGCAACCAAAGGCTTGTAAAGGTGCAGGAAGAGCTTCGCAAATTCCGTAAGGAAAAGAAGGAAGCTGAAAAAGCCAGCAAAAAAGAGGCCTGCTAATAAAGGACAAAACAAAGAATAAAAGATATAGAAATTTTAATCGAAGGTTCATCGATTTATGCGAACGCAAATTTAGCATGTATATTTTAAACATGCAAATAAATATGCAAAAATTCGCAAAAGAAAAAAAACTTTTTTATTAAAGTTAAATTGTAATAAAAAAAACACTTGTTTGTGAAAATAGGTGTTTTTGCTTTCGGGTTGATATTGATTAAAAAAATATAATTTTAGGAAAACAAAAAGCATTCTATTGTGAAATAGGATGCTTTTTTTCTTTTTATATTTGTATAGTAAGATTTTTTTTGTATCTTTGCATTGTTGTTGAGACATCGTTATTAGCATCGATCAACAACGATGTCTGATAAACAATTGAAAATATTTAAATTTCAAATTAATCAGATACAAATTATAAAAAAATATAATTTTAAGGAAATTAAAATCGGAGACTCTGTGAAGAATCTCCGATTTTTTTATCTTCCCACTTTTGCAAAAACATCTTCCCTTTTTTAGGAAAATTACTTTATATTATCATTTAATTTACAATGGATTAAATCTGTTTTCCCTTTATGTATTATTAGATATACATAGGACAAACAAATATTAAATCTGTTTCCCCTTGGAGAAAAAAACAAAAAAAATGTTGCACAGATAATAAATTTTATTGTACTTTTGCGTCGATGCTTTCGGGCAGGTTATTTTTCCTAATTATATTTTTTTATAGTATGATATTAAAAGACAGATTTTCTGTCATGGAAGAATTTGGAAAGTCGCTCCAATTCAGGCAGAGAGTAAATGTAGTGGTTCCGACTACAGAAATTAATTCGGAACATTTCGAAAAGCCAGAGGACATCGACGTTCTGAAAGATAGTGTCGATACCTTGAAAAGTTCATCCGAACAACAAGCTGGTCTTATATCTCTGAAAAAAGTTATACGAGACCGATCCACATTCATCCGACTTTACTTAACGTTTGATACAGTCAATGCTTTTATGTGTCTTAACGCTATAGCAAGTTTCAAGTTGATAGCGTGGATAGTTGATTTTCTTACAGATACGGAAGACAACAGCATTGTTTTCGACCAGGATCTTCTTCCTGTTTACAATCTGACAGAAAAATCATACAGGACAGCTGTTAAGGATCTGCAAAAATGTGGTTTCCTAAAATCTGAG
>JAEEGL011765126.1_pt1 | contig 44509 bp, 48 predicted proteins | sample 9134231 | NCBI WGS metagenome assembly JAEEGL01 (sample SAMN16246548, study PRJNA631951) | gut metagenome | biome: gut microbiome; feature: rumen; material: fiber-attached | host: Bos | place: Iran: Karaj | collected 2018-10 | reverse complement strand
TTACAATGAAATATTATATTGATATTGATACTGATTTTATTGAATCAGAGAATCAAAATGTTGTCGATTATTTAATTAATAAAAATATATTTGAATATGCAAAGTAATTAGCAATTCATAGCGAAAAACATTTATGAAAAAGCAAAGGAATTATGCGGAATTTCAAGGAATTAAAGATACAAAATGTTCCGTAAAAGTGTTCCGCAAAGCAAGTACAAATCGCTAGAAGTCGCTAAATATCATAGAAAATAGCTCGAGGTATCGTAGCAACACCTCGACCATTAAAAAAGACTAGCTAAGCTAGTCTTTTTTTATTTAATATACTGTTTTATTATTTATTGTCTTTTTCATCTTTTTCTTCTTTCTTTTTCTTTTTAAATCTTCCAAAGAAATCCATATATTGTTTTGCCTCTAAAACTTCTCCAATAACTGGTGCGTTTCTTGCTGCTTTAAGTGTCTCTTCATGCATTTGTCTTCTTACTGGCATTGTAGCTTCTCTTGCTTGATATCTAATTTCACTTTGTATTTCTTCTTTTCTATACTCTTCATCACTTTTTACTTGTCTTTCTTCAACTTGTCTTACAATTGGTGTACATGTTGTTGCAATTTCTGTAAATAAACCAATATATTCTTGATTTAATGAACTAGTTGCAAACTTTGTTTCAAAATCCATATTGTCTACGCAGCTTTCTCCAAATTCATTTATTCTTCTAAATAAATCATTTATTTTATCTATTATACTTTGTTCTGTAACATTATATGCACTAAATATTGCATTTTTTCTTCCGTCTATACTAGTTTTTACTAAATCATTCATTTTACTTTCTCCTACTTATTTAAATATTTATTTTGATAATAATGTTGATCTTATTTCATCACATAATGCTAAATAATATGCATATTCTTTAATGTTATCAAAGTTTTTTAATGTACATTTAAATCCATAAGAATAATCAGGCATTATTTGCATAGCTTTTTCGACTAAATTATGTATTGTTAAATTATCATAATGAACTGCTTTGTTTTCAATCCTTTGAAGTCCTAATTTATCTTTTACAAATCCTGCTATATAGTCGTCTTGTCTTCTTAATCCTTCATTGTATATTTGTACTGTTCCATTTTTAATACTAATTCTCATTACTTTTATATATGGATGATTAACTTTAATTATAATGTCAAAGCCAATCATATATGTATAATGTTTTGGATCATAGCTTACTTGCTGTCCATTTATTGTTTGTTTTTCTTCTCTATTTGTTTGTATAACTTTTACTTCAACATCTTCAATTTGATTAAAGTCAATTATATCTGGGTTTTTATCTTTTACATCTTCAATACTGTTTACTGGTTTTGGAGATTTAAATAATCCATCGCTTGTATCTTTTAAAGCAACAAATTTTCTATTTGTTTCATCAATTAAAATTACTCCAAATTCTCCATATATTTTATTTATTTGTAAATCATCTAGCTTCTTATAGTTTTCTTCTCTTGCTTCTATTTGCTTTTTTATATCCTCAATTGTAGACTCTTTTCCATCATCAAAAAATGGTGATAATTTTTTCTTACACTCTTTACAAAGGTCTCCATCTTTTAATTTAAGTCCACCAAGTAGTCCTACTTTTTCACCACATAAGCAGCAATTCTTTTTACTAAATAATCCCATAATTTATTCTCCTTTTTATTCCTTATAAATTCTTTCCTTATTTATTTTCAACTACCTGACTTTTAGTACTTTCTAAAAGTTTTCCAAGATAATACAATATAACTAATGCACCAATTATTATAAACAACATTTGGAAACATTCTTGCACTAATTCAAATGTATGATATGTATTGTTTGCTGTCAATGCACATGCGTTTTGAATTCCTGTATATGCATCTCCTCCATATTCTTCCTTTCCTGTTGTTCCACTATAGTGATAACTAAAACTTTCATTTGTTATAGCTACTACAATTATGACAATTCCTAAGATGATCCCAAGTATTGAAATTAATGTGTTCTTTGAATTTTTTGCTTTCATTTTAAGCCCTCCTTATTCATATTTAATTTATTTTATTTAATTAAATACTCTATGTGTAACCATTGGTGTTTCATTAGTTATTCTTTCAAAAACATAACCATTTTCTTTTGCATAATCTATGATTAATGGCAATGCTTCTAAAAGCGCACTGTTTTTTTCAAAATCATGCATAAGTACAAAATTTCTTTTTTCTTTACTTAATCCATTTACTACATTATCAAATATTTCTTGAGGATCCTCTGCACCTACTGCATCTTCTGAAGATACATTCCAATCATAATATTTAAATCCATTATCTAATACTAATTTTGTAAGTCTTGTCATAATTCCTGGGTTAAAACTACTTATTGTATTTGAACTTCCTCCAGGAAATCTTGTAACAGTTGGAGTATATCCTGTTGTTACTTTTATTTTTTCTTGAAGTTTTGTTAAATTTTCCATATATGCTTCTTCAGAAGCATATATGTCGTTATAGTTATGAGAATATCCATGTATTCCAACAGTATGTCCTTCTTCATGCTCTCTCTTTACAATTGCTTCTTCCTCTTCTGAATAATTAAGTATGAAAAATGTTGCCTTAACATTTTTTTCTTTTAAAATGTCTAATACTGCAGGTGTAATATTTGTTGACGGTCCATCATCAAATGTTAAAAAAATTATTCCTATTTCATTGCTTCCATCTTCTGATAATACAACTGATTCTTGGCTTGCAACTATTACTATTCTTTGTACTGATATTTCATTTCCACTTTTGTCTTTAACTCTATAGGTAATATAATATGAACCAGCTTTACCTGTATCAACATTTCCTTCTATTTGTATATTTTCAGTTAAATCTCCATCTATTTCATCTGAAGCAGTTGCTCCTTCTTCTTTATACTCTCCATTTAAAAGAACAACTTCATTTTTACTCCCATTTATTGAAATTTCAGGGCTTATATCATCTATTATTTTTACTTTCCTTACTTTTTCTGTTTTATTACCTGATGAATCAGTTACTTCGTATGTAATGTTTGTATTTTTTTCATCTATTTTTTCTTGCTTAACTTTTACCTTACTTGTTAAATCTCCTTCATATTCATCTACAGCCTTAAACCCAGGTTCCACATATTCTTTTTTATATGAAATTTTATAATCTTCTTCACCATTTAGTGTTAGTTCAGGTCCTTTTGTGTCTGCCACAGTAACTATAACCTCTTTTGTATATGTCCCAAGTGGCGTGTCAAATTCATACTCTATTTTATATTTCCCCGCTTTTGAATAATTAATGAATCCATTCATTCTAACTTCATCTGTTACATCTTGAAAGTGGTACATTGCTTTTGGTTTTTCTACTCTTTCATCTGTTCCAATCTCAATATTTATATTTTTATTAATATTAATATTTGGTTTTTCAAAAACAAAAGATAATGCAAAAATGGTAATAAAAATAGGCATAGCGATAGCAAAAAACATTGATAGCCCTTTTTTATGTGTTAATTTAAACACAAGAACAGCCACCAAAATTGCTATTACCATGCATATTAATTCAGATAAATAAATTATCAAATTTATTCCCATTTTTTCTTCCTTTTTTATTCTAATTTTTCTTCCTTTTTTCTACAATTATTTTATATTTTAATTAGTATATTGTCAATAAAAAGAATCAATAAAACGCTTACGGAAACTTATTCTTTCTCATTTATAATTTTAGCAGTCATTTATATTTCATATCTATAGTAAAAAGGACTATTTCTAGTCCTTTTTATATATTATTTTTCTATGTCCTACATCTAAAATTAGTATTATAATTTTATCATCTTCAATTTCTGCAATTAATCTATAATCTCCAATTCTATATCTCCACTGTCCGACTTCTGTTTGCGCTAAGACCTTTTCCAATTATTCTTGGGTCTGTACACCCTTCAAGGTTTTTGTCTATCCACCCTATTATTAATGCACAAATATGTTTATCTAATTTTTTTAATTGTTTTTTAGCCCTTTCTGAAAATATTACTTTGTATTTTTTCATATATCAAGCTCCTTCTTTATTTCATCTAATGTATAAGTTTTTGGATTTTCTTTGTATTCTTTTATTGCTTTTTTATATGTTTCCAAGTCATATTCTTGTTCTATTTTCTCCATTACAGCATTTCTTATTAAATCTGATAATGAAATATTATTAAGCTCTGCATACGCTTTTATTAACTTTGTTTCTTCATTATTTAATCTTACTGATATAGTCATAAATATCAACTCCTTAATTATATTGTAATACATTGTATTACAAATGTCAATATTATGATATTATCATATGCAAAACTATATTTTTTATTAAAAAATGGGCCATAAAAGATGGCCCATTTCCTATTTATTTCTTGTTTAATTATATTAATTATTCCTTTTATTGTAAATATTAATCTTCTTTCTCGTTTACAATTTTAGCTGTTTCTTCTATTTCATCATGATATCCAGTAAGAGCTGCAAATGGTGCAAATTGTGCAGATCTATTTTCTAATGACATTTGCTTATGTTTTTTAGATACATGATGTGGAAGATTTATAATATCATCATATTTTCCCATAATATTCCTCCTAACCTTTATGTCCTCCTACTTGTGTGTTTCTATCAATTGTTGTTGCTCCTTCTTCTAAGTCCATTCCCTTTATTATTGCATTTTTTCCATATTTTTTCTTAATATTAATTATTGCAGATTGCATCCTTTTTTCCGCTTCTTCTTTTTTCTTATCTTTTTCTTTTTGCTCATAATTAGTAAATAAATTAATTTGTTCAAATGGATTTTCTTTATCTTTTGCTACTTTCTCGTTTATTACATTATTTGCAACAACATATATTTTTCTTACTAATAACCCTTTATTAATTATTTTTTCATATAGCTCTACTGCAGAACTCACAAGTAATTTACTAGAACATGTTTTATGGTCTAGATTAATTGTTCCATGAGCAGATTTTGGAATTTTTCTTCCATAAAAATCTTCTTTAATTTCACCTTCATAAATAATATCTTTATTCTTTAAGTTTTCTACATCATATACAACCGTTAAAACTATTTGACTTGTAACTAAGTTTTTTTCTACCAAATCTAAAGATAATCCTTCTGTCATTTCTTTTACAATAATCATAGCTTTTTCATATGTATATGGCATAGATAAAACTTGGCCAGAACTTATGCTATTACTTGTAGGAACATATGATTTAATACTTTGTATTGTGCAAGGTTCCCATCCCCAAGCATGATCTATTAAAAGCTCTGCATTTACTCCAAATAGCTTATACAACAGTTCTTCATTTTGAATAGAAGTTCTTGCAATATCTCCCATTGTATATATTCTTTTAGATTCTAATCTTTTGGAAGTTCCTTTTCCAACTCTCCAAAAGTCTGTAATGGGTCTATGATCCCAAAGCTCCCTTCTATAGCTCATCTCGTCTAAAGTAGCAATTCTTACTCCGTTTTCATCTTCTTCTACATGCTTTGCACCTATATCCATTGCAATTTTGCATAAATATAGATTTGTTCCAATTCCTGCTGTTGCAGTAATAGATGTTTGTCTGTATACATCCTGAATTACTTTTGTAACTAATTCTTTTGCTCCCATTTTGTATTTTCCTAAATATGGTGTTAAATCTATAAACACCTCATCTATTGAATAAACAATAATATCATCAGAAGAAAAGTATTTTAAATATATGTTATATATTTCTGTACTACATTTTTTATACAAGTTCATTCTTGGCATTGCTACTATATACTCTAATTTAAGATTTGGATCTTTCTTAAGCTCATCATCATCAAAAGATGAACCTATAAAATCTTTATTCCCAATTTTACCTTTTCTGTATAAGTTTATACCCTTTACCTTTTGCACTACTTCATATAGCCTTGCTCTTCCGTGGTATTCCATATTGTTTTAAAGAAGGACTTACTGCTAAACATATTGTTTTATCTGTTCTAGATTTATCTGCAACAACTAAATTTGTTTTCATAGTATCTAAACCACGTTCTCTACATTCTACAGATGCATAAAAACTTTTTAAGTCAATTGCAGCATATACTTTATTTTGCATATTAATCCTCCTTTCTAAAACTAAATTCATTATATCATCAAAAAATATATTTGTAAACATTTGTTTGTATGGATAGTAAAAAAAGAAACAGAAAAATTAATTTCTGTTTCCTTTTATATAAATTATTTTATTTTTCAAGTGTTTTATATATAACTGCTCCGTTTTCATATTCTACTGTTAATTTATATGTCCCTATATCTTCATTGTCCCCAGAAATAAATTTAAATTCTATTTTATATTCATTCCCTGTAACTTCTGATATTGATATTAATGTAGCATTATATACACCTGCTCCAGTTCTACCAGCTACAACAACATCACTGCCTTCAATTCTAATTACATTTTCATTAGCTGTATTTTCTACTGCCTTTTTAACATCTATATCTTTTCCAAAAATTTCTTTTGCACTTTTTTCTACATCTGAAATATCTGCTTTTTGATAAGATTCTTCTCCGTAGTAAGAAAAAATCTTTACTTCTTTACTGTCTGGTAGTAGTCTTATTATTTCTTCATCTGTAAACTCCTTACTGCTAAAATTGTTTGATTCTTTTAATAAAATCATATCATCAATTAAAACAAGATTGTCTTTAACTGCTAATTCAAATATTGTATCTTTTTCTTCTTCAGCAATTTTGTTCTCTAGTTCACTTATTTTATTTTCAAGCTCTGTAACCTTTATTTCTGTTTGTTTTTTATTTGCTTCTAACTCATCTATTTTTTTGTCTTTTTCCATGAATCCGAAATAATATAAAGCTCCACATCCTGCTATTAATAATACTATTAATATAATGCAAATAATTATACCTACTTTCCCTTTTTCTGATTTCATTTTATTTCCTCCTTTGTTTTTATTTTATAAATAAATTATATCACTACATTTGTTGTTGTCAAATAAATAAAGTAAAAAAAGAATGCCATATAAATGACATTCTTTTTATTTGTTTTCTATTTTTATATTCCTAAATTAACTACTCTATAATATGCTTCTGCACCTGCAAGTGATGGTATTAATTCTACAAAACATAATTTACCTTCAAAATTTAAGAACATAGGTACATCGGCTGAGTAATCTTTATCAGAAAGACTTTTTAATTGTTTCTCATATGATTCCTTTATATCTTCAGAATATTCTGCGATGCTTTCTCCATATGTGTTTTCATAATATTCTTCACAAGTTGTTTTAGCAAGCTCTAAAAATTCACTTTCTGAAATGTTTTTGCTAGCAAGTAATTCAGAATTTGATATTTCTTCGCCTGTATATACATCTACGTTATATACTTCAAACATTGGAAATTCACCCATTGGTGAAGTTTCGATTATTACAGATAATACATTATCATTAAGGTATTTATCATATCTTACATATGCTATCTCAATACCTTGAAGCTTTTCAACATCACCATTTGCCTGTTTAATTTTCTCTAAATTCTCTCCATAGTTGTCATTAATCTTTTTATTTATTTTTTTAACATCTTGAGAATCAATATTTATATTTGGTATTGAATAAGAATATTCAGTAATATCTAAAGAATCATAATCATAAACTAATTCCTTTTCCTCATCTATTTTTTTAATTGTTTTGTTTCCTTCTGTTTCTTTTTCTTCTTGTGTGTTTTGTTCTGTTGTTGCTACCTTGTTTTCAAGCTCTGCAATTTTTTTGTCTTTTTCTATAAATCCAAGATAATATAAAGCTCCGCATCCTGCTAGTAATAAAATTATTACTATAACGCAAATTATTGAACTAAATTTGATTTTTACTTCTTTTTTCTCTCCCATTTTATTTCCTCCTTTGTTTGATTTTATAAAAAAATTATATCACTGCATAAAATTTTGTCAATTATTAATAGTATAAAAAAGATGCTATTTTAATAGCATCTTTTTATTTTATTTTTCTATTTCTTCTTCATCTTCATCTCTTTTAACTTTTTTTCCTGCAATTAAGGCATATGTTTTTAATTTCTTATTGTCTTTTACACCTTTTTTCTCATTTTCTTGTATCATGCTTTTCTTTGCTTCTTCTTTAAAGTATTCATTTGAAAACATCAATATCTTTGACATTATTTCACTATATTCTTCACTTAAATATCCTTTATATTCAGGAAGCTCTTCTTCTTTAACATCAAGCATTTGCTCTAAAATCCTTGTACCTATAGACATAATTAATGGTCCTCTAAAACGTGAATTATTAATTGCAACAACAGAAATATTTTCTTCTTTGTTTTCTATGTTTCCAACTATTCCCCATTCTTTTATATCCATTTGTTTTGTATGTAATAGTTGCATAATTAAGTCCTGCATAGATATTACATCTTCAATCAAAATGTCTGCGTCTGGAATTCTTGCTGAAACATCATCTTTTCCGAAATCTCCCATATCATTAATAATTTTAATAGCTTTTGCTATTTTCATTTTTTCAGTTAAATATTGTGATTCCCAAAATGTATCTAATAAAATTAAATCTTCTAACTTTCTATCTTCTAATAATTTTTCACTAAAGCTATCAATTACACCTACATCTTCATGGCTTGATACATTTTCTCCATATTCATCAGCTGGTGGGTTTCTCTTTTCAAATTTTAAATTACTTAAACCAAGCTCTTCAAATATTTTATTACAATCATTAATATTTCTATCAATTATTCCATAATCTTCTAAAGATACAACACATTGTTGTATTCTTTCTACTAATTCCTTAACCACCTTTTGTTGCATATTAGTTTTACCCTTTTTAGCAACTTCAACTATTGTATCATATGGTATATTCCCATTACTTCTTATTATTGCTCTTATAAGGGAAATAATTCTATCATCTTTTGTGCCATTTAATGGTAGATTTACAACACCTAAATGATCTTTACTTTCCATTTGTTTTGCAGTATTTATTAATTTTTGAAGTTTTGGATTTTGTTTTTTACCTCTTGTTTCTTTCATAAAGTCTTTATATGTTTGAAGTTTAAAATAGTCATAAAAAAATTCTCTTCCTATTGATTTTTCAAATTTATCTTCTTCAAAATACTCCAAGAATTCTTCCCAAACTTCTTTTTTAGTTTTTTCATCTTCATAACTATCTTGCATTTTTTGAAAAAAGTTATGAACCAATTCCATATATTCTTTTATTTCTTCTCCGTCCATCTCTATTTCAGATACATTTTTATTATTCTTTTCCATATGACACTCCTTTGTATTTTTCCTACAATATTATATCATATAGTTTACATAATTTCAATATTTCTAATTATTTTTCTAATAACTTAAAAAATCTTTCTTCTTTTTCTTTTGAACTACTTGAATCAATAAATTCTATATCAAAATTACCGCTTCTATCTAATAAATTTTCTTCTTCTAATACCTCTTTTAAATGTATTGCTAAGCGTGAAGCCCCATTAAAAAAATTAACATTTCCTAAAACATCTTTTATTTTATTTTCTACTAAAGGATAATGAGTACAACCCAAAACAACATTTTCAACTTTCCCTTTATATTCTCCTAAATTATCATTTAAATATTTTTCTATTTTTTCATTATTTCCTTCTTCAATTACATCTGCTAATCCATGACATGCAAGTAAATATGTTTTATGATTATCATATTTTTTTAAAAGCAAATTAAACTTTTCACTTTCTATTGTTCCTTTTGTTGCCATTATCAAAGTAGGTTTATTTTCTGCATAATCATGTACCATTTTATATGCAGGTTCTATTGCAATAAATTTAATATCTTTATATTTTTCTCTTAAATAATCTACTGCTCTTGCACTTGCAGTATTACATGCAACTACAATAATTTTAGAACCCATATTAATTAATTTATCTACAATATTGCAACAAATTCTTTTTATCTCATCTTCAGGTCTATCTCCATATGGATTATTTATTGAATCACTATAATATATATATTTTTCATTTGGCAAAATTTTAATTATTTCATTTAATACTGTAATTCCACCTATTCCTGAATCAAATACTCCTATTGAACCATTTTCTTTCATAATATACCTCAATTTTTAAATTCTTTTTTTATATCTTCATTAGTTTATTTTTTCTTTAAAATATATGATAACACAATAATTATAAGTAATCAATTTTGACTTTTTATACATATTATTCTATAATGTAGAAAATTTAAAATTAATATAATTTATATATAAATATTAAAGGTGGTAAATATATGAAATTAGTAATTCAAAGAGTTAAAAATTCTTCTGTTTCAGTAGATGGAAAAGAAGTTGGAAAAATAAATCAAGGGTATTTAGTACTTCTTGGAATTAAAATTGGAGATACTAAAGAAGATGCAGATTACTTAGTTAGAAAATTAATAAATTTAAGAGTATTTGAAGATGAAGAAGGAAAAATGAATTTATCTATAAAGCAAGTAAATGGTGAGCTTTTAATAATATCTCAATTTACTCTATATGGAGAATGTAAAAAAAGTGGAAACAGGCCTTCTTTTACTGATGCAGCAAAACCAGAAGAGGCAATTCCGCTATATGAATATTTTATAGAAGAATGCAAAAAAGAAATCCCTGTTGTTGAAACAGGAATTTTCGGAGCCGATATGAAAGTTAATTTATTAAATGATGGACCAGTAACTATTTTAATAGATACTGATGACTAGTTTTCTTGAACGTACCCTTTTATTAAAAGGGTATTTTCTAAATCATTTACTTTTCTTAAAAGAGATACAAAAAATGGTTTAGAAACTGTGCTAATATTTTTAATGATGTTTATAAACGATAATTTAAATCCTTTTATTTTAAGTAAATATTTAAGATCTTCAAGTTCTTTTCTAAGTATTGGAATAAATGTTAAAGAAATACATATAATTATTCCAATATTTTTTGGCTCAACTTTAAATATTTTTAATGGATAAAATATGTTTTCTATAACTTTTGCAAATTCCATATATGAAATAGACTTTGAAAATATATATGTCATATTACAAATTAGTAATAGTTTAATAGCAACAAGCATTGCATATTCAAAAGATTCAAGTAAGAAATTTACAATTACAGTAAGCAAAATAAGTATTGATAATTTGAGTAAATTTTTGAAGCAATCCCAAAGTGTAAAATTATTCTTTTTTATTTTTAAAATTATTATACATGAAATATTAATTAATAAAGGAATTAATAGATATATAAAATTTTTTATAAAAAATATTAGTACTGTATAGCTAATAAATAAAATAAATTTAATTAAATTAATAATATCTTTTAACCTAGTATTTTTAATATTTCCTTTTTTATTTATTTTCATTTTTTCATTACCTCAATTATGCCATTTATTAATTCTTCGTTTTCCCATTTTTTTAGTTCTAATTCAATTCCGTTTTCTTTTAATTTAATAATTGTATCTACAATTTGTGGAACTTTAAAATTATGTTGTTTTAAAAATAAAACATTATCTAATATATCTTCTTTTCTAAAAGCACTAATAATTTCTCCATTTTCCAAAACTACTATTTTATCTGCCATTAATATTTCATCAATTACATTTGTAATATATATAATTGTTTTTTTAGTTTTTAGCTTTGAAATAATATCATATATATCTTGTTTTCCTTCTGGATCAAGCATTGTTGTTGGTTCGTCAAATATAATATAATCTGGGTTTAATGCTAAGATTCCTGCAATTGCAATTCTTTGCTTTTGACCTAGTGATAAATCATATGCATCAGAATTAATAAATTCCTCCATTTTTACTTTTTTAAGTGCATCTTCAATTCTAATTTTTTCATTATCTAATCCTAAATTTTTTATTGCAAATGCTAAATCATCATAAACATTATTAAAAATTATTTGATTTTCAGGATTTTGAAAAACCATTCCTACTTTTTTTCTTAAAAAAATAAAGTCTTTCTTTTTAGATGTTTTAATATTATCTACTAATATCTCACCTTTGTTTGGTTCCAAAAGTCCTGAAATTAGTTTTGCAAATGTAGATTTACCGAGATCCGTTTTTACCAATTACTGCAATCATTTCATTTTCTTGAATTTCAAAATTTATATTTTTTAATACTTTTTTATTCTTTTTATATCCAAACTCTACATTATTTATTTTTATCATTTTCTAAAACCTCACATGCAGTTTTATAAACATAGAAACTTCCGACTACTAAAATTGCATAATCAGAGTATCCTTTTCTTGCAATTTCTAAAGCATCTTTAAAATCATATTTATATATATTAGATTCTAAATATTTTGAAGCTTCATTGTACAATTTACATTTAGATACATATCTTTGTTTGTTATTTCCACCTGTAAAGAAAAATATAGCATCTTTATCCTCACATAGAATCTTTACATTTGTTTTATAGTCTTTTGTTTTTAAATTAGAAACTATATATATTCTTTTTTTATCTTTTACATATTGATTAACATTTTCTCTTAAATTATTTATTGCATTTTCATTGTGTCCACCATCAAATATAATAAGTGGATCTTTACTTAATACTTCCATTCTAGCTTTATGAATTATATTTTTAAGTCCATCATAAATAGCCTTTTCTTCAATTTTATATCCTTTTTCTTTTAAAATATCTATGCACTCTAAAACCTCTGCTGCATTTTGTGTTTGTACTTTTCCCTTTAAATTAATCTCAATATTTTTATAGTTTTTATAGTCAAATTTTTGTAAATCTTTATCTTTTTCATATTCATAATTTTTAATATCTTCTTCATTTATTACATGAAGTTTTGTATTTTCTTCTTTACATTTTTCTTCAATTACTTTTGTAACATCTTCTTGGAAAATGCAGACCGTATCTGTATTTTTCTTAATTATTCCTGCTTTGTGTTTAGCAATTTCTTCTATAGAATTTCCTAAAATATCTACATGATCATACCCAATATTAGTAATAATTGAAACAATAGAATTTGCAATATTTGTACAATCAGTTGTACCACCAAGACCTGTTTCTAATACTACTAAATCACAATTATTTTTAGCAAAATATATTAAAGAAAGTGCAGTAATTGCTTCAAACCATTTAACTGGAACTTTATGCTTTTTATTGTATTCTTTAATATATCCAGAAAGCTCATCCATAATTTCTTCTACTTCTTCATCCTTTATCTCTTCGTTATTTATATATATTCCATCATTAAATCTTACTAAATGTGGTGATATGAATTTTCCAACTTTGTAGCCTGAACCTATTAAAACTTTAGATAGCATTTCACAAACGCTTCCTTTTCCATTAGTTCCAGCAACATGAATTACTTTAAGTTTTTCTTGAGGATTATTAAATTTTTCCATCAAAAATTTCATTGCATCTAAATTTGGATTTTTTGTAAATTTATCAAAAGTATCTAAATATGTGTCAATATCTACTTTTTCCTCTTTGCATAAATACTTCTTAACTAGTGGTGTAAATGCTTTTTCTAAATAGAACATTACAATTACTTGAATAACAAGCATAATTGCTTGTGGTGCAATTCTTGTTGTAAGTACAGCAATAAATGCTTTTCCATACATTACATTTAAAAATACAGACTCTAAAAGTATTTTAATTAATCCTAGTGCAAGTAATCCGCTAATTACTAGTTTTAATACAAATTTAAAATCTGATATTTTTTTATTTGGATCTTTATATAGAAATATTCCATAGATTAGTCCGAATTAGTGCAGATGAAATTGTAAATCCTACAAAATATGTTCCAAATGGAAATAAAAGAGCACCAATTAAATCTCCTAAAGCTCCAACTAGTGTTGAATATTTTGGCCCTAAATATATAGCGCTAATTATAAGTGGAATAAATCCAAGACTAATTTTTAAAAGTGGTGTCTTTATTGATACAAACCTTTCTAGAACTATAAACACAGCTAAAAGAAGTGCTGCAAATATTACTTTTTTTAATTTTGATATTTTTAATTTGGTCATAATAAAAAGCCCCCTTATATTTTTGGAGCTTCCACTTGCTTAAATAAAGATATACTTTGTTTAATAGCGGAATGCGAAAATAAGTTAGCGGATATTTTCCTTCGTTTGCTAACAACTTCCCGTTTAGCAACACTTGACTACTTATTTCCTACTCTATTAGACATATTCTACCAAAAAATTGCATGTATTGCAATATATAGTAATAAATTTAAAATAAATTAATATAATTAAATAGGTGATTTAATGGAAACAAATATTATATATAACTCAAATGATCTTAAAAATAAATTAAAGGAATTATCCATAAAATATCCATTCTTACAAATAGGTTCTATCGGCTTATCTGTTTTAAATAATCCTATTTACTATATCAGAATTGGAAACGGTGATACAGAAATTTCTTACAGTCGGAAGCATACATGCAAATGAATTTATAACAACTAGTGTTCTTATGAAATTTTTAGAAGACTACTGTTTTGCATATGTAAATAATAAAGAAATATATGGATATGATGCAAACCTTCTATATAGAACTACTTCTTTATATATTGTTCCAATGATTAATCCAGATGGTGTAGATTTAGTAAATGGTAAGATAAAAAAAGGAAGTAGCGTTTATAACCAAGCACAAAATATTTCAAATAATTTTCCTTCAATTTCCTTCCCTTCTCGGATGGAAAGCAAACATTAGAGGTGTAGATTTAAATCTTCAATTTCCAGCAGGGTGGAAGCAAGCAAGAAGAATAAAATTTTCGCAAGGATTTAGGAATCCTGCTCCTCGAGACTATGTAGGAGAGCGGTCCACTTACTGAACCAGAATCTTTAGCACTATATAACTTTACACTAATTCATAATTTTAGATTAATAATTACATATCATACACAGGGTAAAGAAATTTATTGGACATTCCAAAACTATGAAACGAAAGATGCAAAAAGAATAGGTGAAATTTTTGCTAGTATTTCTGGTTATACTCTAACTACTCCAGAATTTAATTCAAGTTTTGCAGGATATAAGGATTGGTTCTTACAAGAATATAGAAAACCTGGTTATACAATAGAAGCGGGGCTAGGAAATAACCCGCTTCCAATAACTCAATTTAAAGAAATATATAAAGATAACTTTCCTATATTAGTAATGGGAATGGTTTTATAAATATAAAATGGACACTTTTTTAAAAAGTGTCCTTAAAAATATTTATAATGTTAAATCATAGCTTAAATCAATTAACTCACATATTTTTTGTTTAGAAATTGTGCCATCTAATAATACTGTAATCCAATGTTCTTTATTCATATGATATGCCGGAAATATTCCATCTTCTTTTCTTAATCCTCCAATTAGCTCAGGAATATTTTTTAAGTTTATCACATTTACATTTCCTTCTTTATCTATTTTTAATTTATCAAAAGAAATGTTCATTATTAAAGCAAACCATTTTTTATTATTCTTATGTTTAAAAGTTGTAAATTCAGGAAATTCTTCCCATGGATATTCTTGAATTACATCATAATTGTTGTTAATATATTCTTCTATTTCATTTCTCATTTAAATTCCTCGTTTTATTTTAATCTATTTTAATATCATTCCTTCACCAAGATCAGCATCTTTTCTTGAAATAAATCCAAATTTTTCATAAAATTTTTCTTTATCTTTTGACGCCCCTAGATATACCCTTACTTCTGGATTTTTTTGTTTGTATTCATCTATTTTATTTAATAAATTCTCCATTATTCCAGTACCTATTTTTTTATTTTGGTATTTAGGTACTACCATTATACTTTGTATGTATAAAAATATTGAATTATCTCCAATTATTCTTCCATATCCTACTAACTTTTCATCATCATATACGCATAAAGAATAAAGTGTATTTTTTAAAGCTTCCTCAATTATATTATTATCTAAATTACCCCAGCCTACCGAACTTATTAAATAGTTATATTCGTCAGCAGTTGGTGTGTTTTCTATATATTTAATCATTTATTTTTTCTCCCAAACTTTTCTTACAATTTTAAGTGAAAGTGTAGATAGAGTAAATCCTATTACAGGAACTAGTGAACTTAAAAATATATTAGAATAATTTCTAACTATGTATGAATATACAACAACTACTATATATGTTAATATACAAATACAAATTTTTCTTGTCCAGCATGTTTCCCATTTTTTATCAAGCTCTACTCTTTTATTTCTTTGTTTTATTTTTTCAATTTCTTCATATATATTTTCTTCCATATTAACTCTCCTATATTAGATTATCAAAATTTCTTCCACTGTAGTATATTCTTCTTATCTCCATTGTGTCGTTTTTTACAACATAAAATATTGTATATTTTTTAACATTTATCCTATAGTATTTAATTTTTCCTTTATTTAATATTCTAAAAACCTCATATGATTCTGGGGCTTTACTTCTTATTTTAATTTTATTCATAACCTCATTATAAAAATTATCTGCTGCTATTTTGTTTTTTAATTCATATGTAATATATTGTAAAATGTTTTTTAATTGATTCCTAAATGTTGGAGAATATATTCTTTTGTATTCCTTTTTATCCATCAATTATCCCCCTAGCCATTTTTTCAATTTCTTTTTCAGAATAATATTTGGTGTTTTGATCGTTTGCTTCTTCCTCTGCTTCTTCTAACGCTTTATCTATATTATCTACTCCAAATCTTGCTTCTAATATTTTCTCTTCCTCATAAGCTCTTGCCATATTTGAATACTTTTCAATACTCATTACAACCATTGATCCATATCCATTCTTTGTTAAATATACTGCTTCATCTTCTCTTAAAACTAAATCTTCTATTTCAGGATATTTATTTCTTAAATCTGATACTGGTCTAATATTCATAATTTTACACCTTCCTTTTTTATGATAATATTTTATCATAATATTATCATAATTACAATAGCGTATTAATTGTTTAATACGCTATCAAAAGTTTTTATTAAATTATTTATTACTGCATCTTGTGAGTAATTATCTTTTGCATATTTTGAAAGTTTTTCTCTTTCAAATTTATCTTTATTTTTTAAAGCTCTTGCAACATTCATAGTATATGTACCACTACCAGATCCAATAAATGGTGAGTAATTTATTACAAGTATTTTCATATTTTCCTCCATTAATTTCTTTTCTTAAAGGCAACTAAATAATATAATATATATTTTTCTTTTACAACATTATTTTTTGCCTAGAGTAATCTTTATTTCCTGTTCTTTTTTGTTTCTATTTATTGTAAGAATCACTTCATCTTTTGGTTTTTTTGTGTAAATATAGCTCCTAAGCTCGCTCATCTTATTTACTTCCATTCCATCTATTTTTGTAATTATATCTCCTACTCTTAAATTAGAATCTTTGCAAGGCCCATCATATGAAATATCCGCAACATATATTCCACCTTCAAATGAAATTCCAGAATTCAAATATGGAATTACATTCTTATCATATGCAAAAATTCCAAGATATGCTTCATTAAATTCTCCTGTATTTACAAAGCTTTCTACAACTGGTTTTATGATATTAATTGGAATTGCAAAACCTATCCCTTCTGCTTCATTTATTTTAACAGAATTAATTCCAATTACTTCACCATAACTATTAATTAGAGGCCCTCCACTATTTCCCGGATTTATTGTTGCATCTGTTTGAATTAAATCCTCCATATATGATTCTTTTCCATCTTCTGATATTTTTATTGTTCTATTTAGTCCACTTACTATTCCAGATGTTATTGTTCTTTGAAACTCTAATCCTATTGGATTTCCTATTGCATATGTCCTTTCTCCAAGTCTTATGCTATCTGAATTTCCAAATGTCACATAAGGAAGATTGCTTGCTCTTACTTTAAGTATTGCCAAATCTAAATCAGAATCTGCCCATACAACTTGAGCTGTAAGTGTTTCGCCATTTTCAAAAGTCACATAACAAGAAGAATATCTATCACCAGACACATGATAATTTGTAACAATATATCCATTTTCAGAAACTATTACTCCTGTACCTAAACCTAATTCTTTTGTACTGTCATTTAAAAAAATGGTTGACCCATTATTTTTTATCTTAGAAATTCCAACTACACATTTTGTAATATTTTCCAGCATATCTAAAGTATCTATTTCTTCTTCATCTTTTTTGTATGAAACTCGAGCAGCATTATATGAAGGTGTATTGCTATATGAATACACCTCTATTTTTGAATACATATCATATATGTATATACTTAGTGCTGAAACTAAAACCATTAATGTAATTATGATTAAAGCTCTTAAAAATATATTTTTTCTTGGTCTATATTCGTACATTTTTACCTCCAAAATTATTTTGTCCTGTTTATATTTTTTAATGCAATAAAAAGCCTGATTAAATTAAGAAAATAAAAACGAAAAAAATGTTAAAAACATTTTACTTTTCAACATTATATGATATAATTCTACATGATTATGGATTGCTAAAAAATGCAATTTATAATTAGGATGTAAAAATGTTAAAAAGGTGGTTATATGGGGGGCAATAACACTTATAATTTAACCAATCCACAAAAATCAATTTGGCAGACAGAACAATTCTATAAAAACACATCAATTGAGAATATTTCAGGTAGAGTAAATATTCTTGAAAAAGTTGACTTTAAAAAATTTATTAAAGCTATTAATTTATGTATTAAAAGAAATGATAGCTTTAGATTAAAATTCTTTATTGAAAATGATGAAGTTAAACAGTTTGTTGAAGATTATTCTGAATTTTCATTCGAAAAAGTCTTAGTTGATTCCGAAAAGGATGTTAAAAAAATTGAAAATGAACTTGCAAATATGTCTTTTGAAACACTTAATTCATATTTGTTTAAATTCGTTCTATATGAATTTAAAGATGGACATGGAGGATTTATAGTTACTCTTCACCATCTTATTAGTGATGCATGGTCATCAGGATTTTTACTATCTGAAATAATTGATATTTATGATTCATTGAAAAATAACGAAGAATTATCTTTAGAAGAGTCCCCATCATATGTTGAATATATAAATTCTGAACAGGAATATTTAAATAGCGATAAATTTATTAAAGATAAGGAATACTGGAACAATCTGTTTTCTGCTGTTCCAGAAATTGCAACAATTCCAAGCTTAAAAAGCACATCTACATCAAGTAAAGCAAAAAGAAAACAATTTGTTTTAAATAAAAGCTTAATGAATATTATTCATGAATATTGCAAGAAATATAAAGTTTCTGAATTTAATTTCTTTATGGCAGTCCTTTCAATTTATCTTGGAAGAGTATCTTCTTTAGATGAATTTGTAATTGGAACACCAATTTTAAACAGATCAAATTTTAAAGAAAAACATACTTCTGGTATGTTTATTAGTGTTATTCCTTTTAAAATTTCTATACAAGATTTAGCATTTTCAGATTTTGTATCTAATATTTCAAAGGATTTTTTAAGTATTTTTAGACATCAAAAATATCCATATCAAACATTATTAGAAGATATTAGAAAAGAGCATGGAAGCAATATCCCAAATTTATATAATGTAATGTTTTCATATCAAAATATGAGAAGCAATAAACAAACTGCAAAAACAAACTATGAAACTAATTGGATATTTTCTAATAACATATCTGATGATTTAGATGTTCATTTATATGATATTAATGATACTGGAGACAATTTAATTGCATATGATTTTAAAGTAGATAAATATGATATTGAAGATATTTATTCTATTCATGCTAGAATCTTATACATTATTAATCAAATATTAGAAAACGAAAATATTAATATAAAAGATATAGAAATAGTAACACCAGATGAGAAGAAAAAATTATTATATGACTTTAATAATACAAAACTAGATTACGAAAAAGATAAAACAATAGCTGAGCTTTTCCAAGAACAAGTATTAAAAACTCCTGACAATATTGCTGTTGTTTTCGAAGATAAACAATTAACATATAAAGAATTAAATGAAAAAGCAAATAGCTTAGCTGAATTTTTAAGAGAGCAAGGAATAGATAGAAATGACATGATTGGTATTATGGTTCCCCGTTCGTTAGAAATGATAGTAGCAATCCTAGCCATCCTAAAAGCAGGTGGATGCTATGTACCAATTGATCCAGAATACCCACAAGATAGAATTGAATATATGCTTGATAACAGTAATGCAAAATTACTACTTTCTTTTGAAAGTCTAAAAAACAAAGTAAACTTTGAAAAAACAGTTTATATAGAACTTGATAAAGAAGTATATAACTTATCTAAAGCAAATTTAGACAGTATAAATAAGTCAGATGATTTAGCATATGTAATCTATACTTCTGGTTCAACTGGAAAACCTAAAGGAGTTATGATTTCTAATAAAAATGTTAACAACTTTATACAAGGAATGTGTAATAAAATTAATTTTGCAAAATCTAAAACTATTGTATGTGTTACTACAATTAGTTTTGATATCTTTGTTTTAGAAACTCTTCTTCCTTTACTAAAAGGTTTAAAAATAGTAATTGCAAATGAAGATGAACAAAATGATGCAAATTTATTTAATAAATTATGTATAGAAAATAATGTAAAAATTGTACAAACAACACCATCAAGATTCCAAATTTTAATAAATAATTCTGAAAATCCAGAATTTTTAAATAAGGTATCTGATATTTTAGTAGGTGGAGAACCGCTTCCTAAAAATCTATTTGAAAAATTTAAAAAGCAAACAAAGGCAAATATATATAACGTATATGGGCCAACTGAAACTACTGTATGGTCTACTGTTAAAGACTTAACTAATGAAAGTAATATAACTATAGGACAACCTATAGCAAATACTACATGCTATATTTTAGATAATAACAAAAAAATGTTACCTTGTCTTACACCAGGAAATCTATATATTGGTGGAGATGGATTATCAAAAGGTTATTTAAACAATAATGAATTAACTAGCTCAAAATTCATAAAAAGTCCATTTGATAATAATGAATTAATTTATGACACTGGTGATATTGCATATATAGATTATGACGGCGAATTAATTCATATGGGAAGAAATGATTTTCAAGTTAAAGTTAATGGTCATAGAATTGAGCTTGAAGAAATAGAAAATGCAATATTAAAAAATAAAGAAATTAAAAATTGTGTTGTAGCTAAAAAGACCTCTTTAGATAATCGCGAATTTTTATGTGCTTACTTTATCTCAAATAAAGATATTGATATTTCACAATTAAGAAGTTTGATTTCTAAAGAACTTCCAATATATATGGTTCCACAACATTTTATTAAACTAGATGAATTTCCATATACACCAAACGGAAAAATTGATAGAAAAAAATTACCACTTCCAGATAATAGTGCAAATAATAAAAAGAAAATCGTTGGTGCTAGAAATGACATAGATAATAATTTAATAAATATATTACAAGAGCTACTAGAAATAGAAAATATAAGTATTGATGACTCATTCTTTGAACTTGGAGGAGATTCTTTATCTGCTATAAATTTATGTGCAAAAATTTATAGTGAATTTAATGTGCAATTATTTGCAAAAGATATTATGGATAATCCTGTTATTCAGGAACTTTCTGATCTTATTGCATCTAAAAATGCCAATACATCTCCCGTACAGCATTCGGGTATTGTTAGTACGCAAAAAGCTCCTTTCTACCCTGTATCTACAGCGCAAAGAAGAATATATTATTCAACAATTATTGATGGAAATAATTCAATTTTATACAATTTACCAAATATTATTATTTTCAATAGTCAACCAAATATTAATAAATTAAACAGCTGCTTTAATGCCTTAATTAAAAGACATGCAAGTTTACGAACATCTTTTGAAATTGAAAATAATGATGTTGTGCAAAAAATTGTTACATCCGTAAATTTTAATCTTGAAATACAAAACTGCGATGAAGAAAATGTTGATAAACTCATAAAGGAATTTGTAAAACCTTTTGATTTGTCAGTTGCGCCTTTAATGAGGGCAAAATTAATTATTACAAAAAATAAATGTATGCTTTTATTTGATATGCATCACATTATTTCTGATGGAACATCGCTTTCTATTTTAGTAACAGAACTTTGTAAAATGTATAGCAATCAAGTCTTACCTGAAATAAATATTGACTATAAAGATTATGCTGTTTGGGAAACTAAAAATTTAAAAACTGAATACTTTAGAGATGCCGAAAAATATTGGTTAAACCAGTTCTCTGATGAAATTCCTGTTTTAAATTTACCTACAAATCCAAGACCAGCAATCAAATCATATGATGGAGATAAAGTTTATTTTAATGTAGATAAAGCTCTTTCTACAAAAATTTATAATCTTTCTAATAGATTTAATGCTTCCCCATATATGATACTCTTATCTGCTTATTATATTTTACTTTCAAAATATTGTGGGCAAAATGATTTGGTTGTAGGAACACCAGTTGCAAATCGTAATTTTGATGAATTAAAAAATATTATAGGAATGTTTGTTAACAGTCTTCCAATAAGAATGAGTTTAGACAATACTATGAGCTATTCTACTTTCCTTAATGAAGTCAAAAACAAATGTCTAAATTGTTATAATTATGGAAGCTATCCTTTTGATGAATTAGTAAACAAATTACATGTTTCTAGAGATGCTAGTAGAACTCCTTTGTTTGATACAATGTTTATTTATCAAACAAATGGATATACTTCTGCCTCTTTTGATGGAAAAAATGTAAATTACTTTATACCAAACTCACATACATCAAAATTTGATTTATCTTTAGAAGTAATACCAAATCATAATAAATTTGATTTATCATTTGAATATTGTACTAAATTATTCGATAAATCTTTTATTGAAAATTTATCTGAACATTATATAAATATAATAAAATCTATTTTAGAAAATCAAGATAATAAAATAGCTGATATTGACATGCTTTCAAATAAAGAAAGAAATAAAATAATATATGAATTTAATAAAACAGATATGGATTATCCAAAGGATAAAACTATCACAATGTTGTTTGAAGAACAAGTAAATAAAACGCCAAACGAGATAGCTGTTGTGTTTGAAGATCAAAAAATTACATTCAAGGAGTTAAATGAAAAAGCAAATAGTTTAGCATATTATTTAAGAAACCATATAAAAATAAAACGAGATGATATTGTTGGAATAATGCTTCCACGTTCTATTGATGTTATTGTTGCAATGTTGGCAGTTGTTAAATCAGGTGGAGCATACATTCCAATTGATCCAACATTTCCAAATAATAGGGTCTCATATATGTTAAAAAATAGTAATGCAAAAATTCTTTTAACAAATCATAAAACAAATAATATGATTGATTATCCATATAAATTACAAATAGATTTTGAAAATTCAGAAATATATAATCAACCATCAGAAAATATTGAAAGCATTAACATGCCAGGTGATTTAGTATATACAATTTATACTTCAGGTTCTACAGGGAATCCTAAAGGAGTTATGATAACACACCAAGTGCTTTCTAATTTTACTTATTATTGTAATAATTACGTGAAATATTTGAAAGATACTAAACACCATAATATGGCTTCAATTACAACAATAAGTTTTGATATTTTTGCATATGAAACATTAATATCATTACAAAAAGGGCTAACTGTCGTATTGGCAAATGAAAACGAGCAGACAACTCCATCGCTTTTAAATGAATTAATGATAAAAAATAATGTTGATATTATTCAGTCAACACCTTCAATAATGCAAATATTTGTTAATAACAAAGAAGATATGCCCGCATTAAAAAATTTAAAATTTGTTGTTTTAGCAGGCGAACAATTGCCTTTGTCCCTTGTAAATATATTACATAAAATTGCTAATATTACGGTATATAACGGTTATGGTCCAAGCGAAACATATTATTGTACCCTTGCGGAAATGAATGATAAGTTAATTACCATAGGAAAGCCAATATATAATTCTCAAATGTATATATTAGATAAAAATATGAACCCTCTTCCAGTAGGTGTAGTTGGTGACATTTATATCTCTGGTGAGTGCGTAGGAAGAGGATATTTAAACAACCCTGAATTGACAAAAAAAAGTTTTATTTCAAATCCGTTTATACCAGGTATAACAATGTATAGAAGTGGAGATTTGGGAAAATATTTAGAGGATGGAAATATTATTTGTTTAGGAAGACTAGATCATCAAGTTAAAATAAGAGGATTAAGAATAGAACTCGAGGAAATAGAAGCGGTTCTTGCAAAATACCCTCACGTGTCTAAAGTTGCAGTTGTAAAGCAAACTGTTAACAACAGAGAATTTATTTCCGCATACTTTGTTTCAGATAAAAGAATTGCTGCAAATACGTTAAGAAATCATCTTTCAAAACATTTGCCAAAATATATGGTTCCATCATACTATATTTCTCTAGATGACTTGCCATATACTCCAAATGGAAAAATAGACAAAAAAGCATTGCCTTTACCAAAAATGGCAACAAATAATGCAAAAAACTTTGTCCCTGCAAAAACAGATATAGAAAAAAAATTAGTTGAATTATGGGAAAAAATTTTAAACATTAAGCCAATAGGAATTAATGATAACTTTTTTGAACTTGGAGGAGATTCTCTTTTAGCGATGAATCTTAACCTAGAACTGTCAAAAATAACTAATAAAATTAAATATCAAGATATATTCCAATTTCCTACAATAGCTGAATTAGAAACAATTATTGAAAGCAATCAGGAAGTTGAATTATATGAAAAAGTTGAAAACATTCCAATAAATGTTGTAAATGTTCTTGCACATACTAAGGATAAATATAAATTTGTAAATCAAAATTTAAATAATGTGCTTCTAACTGGTTCAACAGGTTTTTTGGGAATTCATGTATTAAATGAGCTGTTAAATATTGAAAAAATAAAAATTTATTGTATAATAAGAAAAGAACCAGGAATAACATCTGAACAAAAATTATTACAAAAACTTAACTATTATTATGGTCACAAATATGATGGGCTAATAAATAAAAGAATATTTGTAGTTACAGGCGATATTTGTAAAGAAAATTTTGGTATGTCACAACCAAACACCTTAGAGATTATCAATTCAGTAGATGTTATAATAAACTGTGCTGCTAATGTTGCGCACTTTGGTAATTACGATAAATTCTATAAAACAAACGTATTAAGCGTTAAACATATGATAAATTTTTGCAAAAAATATAATAAAAAGCTTTATCATATTTCAACTATGGGAGTTGCTGGTATTTCACTAGATTCATCCCTTCCTTCAGACAAAAAGAAAAATAACGTTTCATTTGACGAGTCAAGTTTGTATATTGGTCAAAAACCTGAAACAGTATATACATATACAAAATTCCAAGCTGAGGTTGAAGTACTTAATGAAATTCCCAATGGTTTAGATGCATATATATTGCGTATGGGTAATTTGATGCCAAGATATTCTGATGGTTTATTCCAAGATAACATTGAAGAAAATGAATTTATAAATAAAATTGTTTCTTTTGCTAAAATTGGAGCAATACCTTCGCATTTGATACGCTATTCTCTAGAGTTTACTCCTGTAGATTACGCAGCTAAAGCAATTTGTAAAATTATAACTCATCCTTCAAGTTCAAATAGAATATTTCATGTTTTTGATGATAAAAGAGTCCCTGTTTTAACTTGTATAAGAGCATTAAGAAAATTTAAATATTCTATTGATATTTTAAATGAAACTGAGTTTGTTAATAAAATTGTAAGAATTTTAAATAATGATAATACAAAAGAATCATTAGAATTCATTTTAAATGATTTTGATGAAAATAAACACATAAGCTATGAAGCAAATATGAATGTTAAATCAGATTTTACAAAAAAATATTTAAAAAGAATTGGTTTTTCATGGCCAAAGATTACACAAAAATATTTAAATAGCTTCATAAAGATACTAAGGAGAGTGATTTAGATTGTTAAATAATGATGTAGTTATATCTTGTATTCTATTTTTCATATGTGTGATATTAATAGGACTATCTAGATTAATATTAAAGCAAAAAAGTCGAAAACAATTACAAGAAATATTTGTAGTGTTATTTATATTACTTTTCGTTTGGTTATTTACAATGATTATACAAATCTTTTGCTTAGATAAATATAATTTTGATATTAAGTTCTTTTACAATATATACTACATTAGTATTTGTTTTTTACCAGTTGCATATTTATTTATGGCCATTATTTTTGAAAAGGGTAGCTTGAAATGGAAGAACAAATATATTTCATTATTTATAATTCCTGTGTTGTCATTAATACTATTATGGTCTAATGATTTCCATCATTTATTCTATAAAGAATATTCAACAAGTTTATCAACAGAATATGGGCCATATTTTTATGTACATTCATATTATACATTTGCAGTTTTTGCAATTGCATTGTTTATGTTGCTTAAATATACAATTAAAAATGCAGGATTCTTTTCAAGACAAGCAATATTAGTTTTTGTTGGAACAGTTATACCTTTAACCATTAATATTTTAGGCAGTTTCCAAATTGTTCCAATATCAATTTATGCTACACCTATATCTCTTGCAGCATCAATGGTTTGCTTTACATTTGCAATCTTTAAATTTGACTTCTTAAAGGTTGCACCTATTGCTCTTCAAAGAGTTGTAGATAGAATGTCTGATGGATATATAATAATAAATGAAGATATGATAATTACAGACTTTAATAAAACATTTTTAGATTTATTTCATGCACAACCAAATAAAATTAGAAACATGAATATTTCTGATTTATTAAAAGAATTTGACGAAGCAGATGAAAATATTAAATATTTAACAGAATGTATTAATAAAGCAAATGAAAAAGATACAACTGTTGAATTTGAAAGATTCTTCCAAGATTATAATAAATACTTTAATATAGAAATAAGTAGTATTAAAAATAATGATACATATTTAGGTACACTTATATTATTTAAAGATATTACTCAGCATAAAACAGATATGAATATTATTAGAGATAATCAAGATATGCTTGTTGAAAAAGAACGTTTAGCATCACTTGGTCAAATGATTGGTGGTATTGCTCACAACTTAAAAACACCTATCATGTCAATATCTGGAGCTGCTGAAGGTTTATCAGATTTAATAACTGAATATGATACATCAATTGAAGATGAAGAAGTAACTGCTCAGGATCACCATGAAATTGCTCATGATATGAGTGTTTGGATAGAAAAAATTAGAGGTCATTTATCATATATGTCTGATATCATTACTGCAATAAAAGGACAAGCAGTTTCATTTGAAGATCAAACATCTACAGACTTTACAATTGACGAATTAATTAGAATGGTTGATATCTTAATGAAACATGAGCTTAAAAATGCATTAATTGACATGGAAGTAAATGTAAAAGTTAGTCCGGAAACTGTAGTTGCAGGTAATATGAACAGTTTAGTTCAGGTTATCAATAACATAGTTTCTAACGCAATACAAGCATACACTTCACAAGGTAAAACAAACGAAAAAATATTCTTAGATATTTCTCAAAATGAGAAATCAAACTTATTAATTAGTATTAAGGATAATGCTGGAGGCTTGCCTCAAAAAGTTAAAGAAAAACTATTTAAAGAAATGATTACAACAAAAGGAAAGAATGGAACAGGACTTGGATTATTTATGTCCTACTCAAATATTAAAGCTCACTTTGGTGGAAAACTAACATATAAGACAGAAGATGGAAAAGGTACAACCTTCTTTATAGAAATTCCAGTAAGTAAAAAATAAAAGATAAAATATAATTAAATATAAATAAAAAAGGTGGAATAAATCCACCTTTTTTTAATTGTTTGTTTTTAATTTATTTATCTCTTCATATATTTCTTGCCAGTTATATACTCTTTTTATTTCTTTATTTTCATATCCTTCGTTATATACACTATCCATTAAAAATACTGGAATATTGAGTTCGTTATGAACTTTTTCACAATGATAAATTCCGGTCATCTATAAATACTTGAACATTATTTCTCTTACACATTATTGCTTTATCTTTTCCATCCGTTTCTATTGCATCCACATTAATATTATATTTTTCAAGCCAATTTTTACATATCTCATATACATTTTCAATATGTTCTACACTTCTTGCTGTAATTATAATTATTTTATTTCCTTCTTCTTTTAATTTATCTATTATTTCTACTGCATCCTTTTTTGGTTTTAACCCCACAAAAAGCTCTTCTAAATACTTATCTAAAAAATCATTTATTTGTTCTTCATTCCATCCAAAAGCCTTATCAAAATCCCATTCTTTTTGCATAATTTTATGCTCTATATTTCTTTCTTCATTAAATCTTTTACCATACTCAAAAAATCCATCTGCTGTTTCTGCAATAGTGTCATCTAAGTCTATTCCTATATTCATTTCATTCTCCTTTATTTAATAAAAAGGCGATTTTTTTATCGCCTTTTCTTTAGTCATCATCATCTTCGAGTGAACCAAACAGCTCGTCAAATTTTGCCTCTAATTCTTTTTGTATATCATATGTATCTTGTATATTATTATTTTTCTCCTCTTTCTTTTCTTGTTGTGGTTTTGCTGGTTCATCATCTTCAAAATCGTCAAATAGATCGTCTAAACTTTCTATTTTTGTATTTTCCTGTATTTCTTCTTTTTCTTCAACATATGGGTTGTATGGATTATATTTTCTCCATACTCCCCTATCTATTGGGTCTATATCATTATGACTTATTGCATATTGTTGTACAAGATTTGCAGTATTATATTTAAAATAATAATATTTTTGTGCCTTAATTGGTTTCAATCCTTTTTCAAATATAATACAAAGATCATTGTCTAAACGTCTTAATTCATCTGGTGTCATAAGTGCTCTTGCCATAATCTGATCTGATTTATTAAATCCTTGTCTAAACATATTCTTATCTTTACTTACAGACCAACTATCTCTATTTATTGTTTTTTCGCCTAGTTCTTTAGAGAAATATTCAACTGTTTTTTGTGAGTTACTTCCTAAGAATATTGTTGTATCACAGTTACCAATTATTGTTTCATGTGATTTTTCATATACTGCTTCTAATTGATCTAAGTTTTGTAAAATAACACTAAATGAAATTTTTCTACTTCTTGATGTAGAAATCTTTTTATCAAAGTCTGGTATTCTTCCTATGTTTGCAAACTCATCAAGTATAAAATACGTTGGTTGTGGAAGTTCTCCACCATTTTGATCTGCAAAATCATATAACCTTTGAATCATTTGTGAGAAGAATATTGTAAGTAAGAAATCATATGCAGAATGTGTATCTGATGAAATAACATATACTGCTGTTTTTCTTTTACCTATATCTTCAAATTCTATTGTATTTGTTGATGTAAGTTCTGCAATTTCTTTAGAATCAAACTTACCAAGTTTTGATTGTAAAGAAGATAAAATAGAACTATATGTTTTATCTGGTGCAATTTCTATAGACTTATAAAACATCCTTGATGGATGATCATATGGAAGTTTACTTATTAATTCTGTAAGTAAATTTCCTCCACCATTATTGTTTGCTGCTCTAACAAGTTCTGCACAACTTGCTAAACTTTGTTCTTCTTCTGGTCTTGTTGCTAGCAAATAATATATTAATGCTTTAAGTAACATTTCAGCCATATCATCCCAATATGGATCTTGTTTGTTTGCAACCTCTCCTTGCCCCTTTACAATTGTATTTGCAATAACATCAACATCTATTTCATTTCTAATATGTCTTAATGGATTATATCCATCACTATTTTTTGGATTTACTAAGTTAAATATTTTAATATCATAACCTTGTTTTTTTAAATAACCTGCTGTCTTATCATAAAGCTCACCTTTTGGATCTGTAAACACGTAAGATCCTAAAAGTTGAAATGCATTAGGTATAACGTATGATGCAGATTTTCCGAGAACCTGATCCGTCCAACAACTAATACATTTGTATTACCTCTTTTATCAACAGGTAAATAATGTTTTTCTGCAAGAAGAATTCCCTTTTTAGGACTAAGTATTTCATATTCTTCTCCATGTTGTGCCCAATCACTTGAACCATGTTCAATATCAGAAAACTCATGTTTTGGCATTGTTTTAAAAAATCCAATAAATGCAAATACAAGTAGAAATACTGTTAAATAACCTTCTATTTTCCAAAATGTACCTGCATATTCTGAATCAAATGGAACAGGCATGTTCCCTCCAACATCAGTAATATTTCCAAAGACATTTTCAGTAAATAAACCAAAATCAAAATTTCCGATTAATTGTCGCATCAACTATACTTCTTGCAATAGGCATACTAAACACTATGGACAATAATATCCATAGTGCTATTACAATTATTATTACTTTCTTATTTTTATTGAAGGTTCTTTGAACTCTATCATTCATTTCTTAATCACCTTTTCTTTAGTAAAATTTATTATTCTCCTCTTGTTGTTTCTTCTTTTTGTGGGTTTTTGCTTTCTGTTTCTTCTATTTTTTCAATTTGTTTGCTATATAATTTAGCTCCTTCTTTTTCGTTACTATCATATGATATTGAAATTGTTGCCTCTTTAACATCTCTATCTCGTGGTAAATCTGATACTGCTGTATATTCTGTGTCACCTTTAGCAGTTTTTGTTCTTTCACCAGATTCAGTAAATGTCATGTCTGTATAGTATTCAATTTCTTCATTATTTTCAGTTTTTCTAGCTTCTACATTAGTAGTATTTGCCATTTTAAAATCCTCCTTTAAAGTTTCTTATCTCTAATCTCAAATGCAAAATAACTTTTATAAGGTTTTAATTTGCATTTACCTTTTACTTCTTTTGTTTCTTCATCAAAGTATAAAACTGGTTTTACTTCTTCTGTTGTTACTGGATCTATTATAGAAATAGGTCTCTTTAAGTTTGGTGTATATTCAAATTCTTTATACTCTGTTTCTTCTTCACTATATAATTTTTTAAAGTTCATTGGAATTGGTTTTTTACATATTCTAACTTCATCGCCTTGTGCAACTCCAGTATTTACTACAACTTTTTCCTTGCCAAATGATAGAATAACTAATTCGTTCCCTTCAACTTTTGGCTCATCTATATAAAAGGTCTTCTTTGTTTTTTCTCCAACCATTTCCTCAGTATGTTTTAATCTCTCTATTGTATATTTAGGAGAAGTTTTCAGATCCTCTTTTCTTGTCCTATTTACTTGATAAATTACTGTTTTTACATTTTCTGGGTCTGTTATACTAAAATGTTTTCCTTGTAAAAATTCTTCCATGTTCATACCTTATAGGCACCTCATTTCTACATATGTTAATGTATTTTTTCTTTCGTATAATTATCACATATAATTATACAACAAACTAAGTTTAAAGTCAATGAATTTTATCAAATTATGTTAACTTATTTTGATCTTGGATTAAATTTTGAAATCGCTTTTAATTTTTCAAACAATTCCTTCTCGTCTTCGGTTAATTTTTTAGGTACAACTGTTTTTACTTCTGCTATTAAATCTCCTCTTGAGCCTCTTCCATCTATATATCCTTTATTTGCAATTTTTATTTTTTCTCCACTTTGTATTCCTGCTGGAATATATAAAGAGATGTCATCTTCCATAGACTGAATGTTTACTCTTTTGCCAAGAGCCGCTTCCCAAGGAGTAATATATAAATCTGTATATAGGTCATAACCTTTTAATCTAAATTTATCATTGTTTTTTATGTTTATCTTAATAAATAAATCTCCATTTTTACCGCCATTTTGTCCAGGCTTTCCTTGTGCTAATAATCTCACTTTTTCGCCATTTCTAATTCCTGCTGGAATTTTAACAGTAAATGTTTTCATTTTTCCGATTGACAGTTCTTAAAGCAATCTTTTTTTCTGATCCAAAAAATGCTTCTTCTAAATCAACTGTTACTTCTGTATCGATGTTTTCACCTTTAACCTGAATCTTTTTATTTTTACTTGTTTTAGGTTCTTCTTGTTCATTTTTACTAGAAGTTCCAAAGAACATGTTGAAAAAATTTCCAGAAATTGACCCTTGGTCATGTGAATTTTTATCTGATATTTCTTTTGCTATTTTCTTTCCTACATAGTTATTCCACATTCTGTCATATTTCTTTTTGCTTTGAACACCAGATAATACCTTGTATGCCTCATTTATATCTTTAAATCTTTCTTCTGTATTATTATTAATGTCTGGATGATATTTTTTTGCCTGTTCTCTAAACGCTACTCTTATCTCATCTTGACTAACTTTATTATTTTCTAATCCTAGTATTTTATAGTAATCTTTAAAAATCATTTCAACATCCCCTGAGCATTTTTGCTTTTATTGGTCAGATTATATCATACATATTTTAATTTGTGAATATAGTTTTAGCTAAAATTTTACATAATTAAAACTTTTTATTGCTTTTTTATAATCTTTTGGTATAATATCACTAGAAGGAGGAATTATCCTATGAGAAAAGGCATTAATGCAGTACATGATTATAAATATAAAATAATTGGTGTAGATGATGAAGCAGGTATTTTGGATTCTTTAGGTGTTTTCTTAAATAAGTCTGGATATGGATTTGTTGGAGTAACTGATCCATTAGAGGCAATTGAAAGAGTTAAAGAAGAACATTTTGATTTAATGCTTCTTGACTTTATAATGACACCACTTCATGGAGATCAAGTTGTTGAAGAAATAAGAAAATTTAATAAAGAATTATACATTTTACTTTTAACAGGTCATAAAGACTTAGCTCCACCACTTGAAACCATAAGAAGACTAGATATTCAAGGTTATTGTGAAAAAAGTGATAAATTTGATCAATTATTACTATTAATTGAATCAGGAATAAAAGCTATTTCACAGATGAACTTAATAAAAGAAATAAATGAAGAATTAAAAGATACAAATGAAAAACTAGAAAAAGCATATATGGAAAGTATTGAAACATTAAGATACACAGTTGAAGCAAAAGATACATATACAAGAGGTCACTCTGATAGGGTATCTGCTTATTCAGTTTTAATTGGTGAAAAATTAGGATTATCTGATGAAGATATAAATACATTAAGAGTAGGTGGCCTTTTCCATGATATTGGAAAAATAGGCGTTCCAGATAGTATTTTGTTAAAAGATGCAAAACTTACTGATGATGAATATTCAGAAATTAAGAATCACCCTGCAATTGGAGCACACATTCTTTCAAATGCAACTATTTTTAAAGATATTATTCCAATTGTAAAACATCATCATGAAAGATATGATGGAAATGGATATCCAGGGAAATTAAAAGGAGAAGATATTCCATACCTAGCAAGAATTGCAGCAGTAGCAGATAGTTTTGATGCTATGACATCTAAAAGAACATATAGAAATTCGCTTCCATTAGATGTTGTAATTTCAGAATTTGAACGCTGTAAAGGAACTCAATTTGATCCTAATTTAGCAGAAACTTTCTTGGAAATTCTAAGAAATGATTATGATAAAATAGAAGCAATTAGAAAACAGTTTAATCCAGAAGAATAATTAAAACAATAAAGCAACAAATTAATAATAATTTAAAAACTCCGGTAAATCCGGAGTTTTTGTTTTTTATTTTTTTGTTTTTTATCTGTTGTTTTTATTCTAATCCTAAATATTGGTTATATGTACATTCTCTATCAATCATTTTATCTTTTCTTAAATCTATAATTCTATCTGCAACTGTTTCAGTTAATTGATGATCATGTGATGCAAATATCATATTTCCTTTAAACTTTTTCATCCCTTCATTTAATGCTGTAATTGATTCCATATCTAAATGATTTGTTGGTTGATCAAATATTAGGAAATTTGCACCAGATAACATTAATTTAGAAAATACACATCTTACCTTTTCTCCACCAGATAATACTTTTACTTTCTTTAATGCTTCATCACCTGAAAATAGCATTCTACCTAAGAACCCTCTTACATATGTTTCATCTGGATCTTTAGAATATTTTCTAAGCCAATCTACTAATATTTCATCTGTTTCAAAAAGATATGAATTATCTTTTGGAAAATAATCTTTAGTAATTGTTTGTCCCCATTTTATTTCTCCACTATCTGGTTCTACTTCACCTGCTAATATCTGGAATAAAAGTGTAGTTGCAAGTTCATTATCTGAAAGCACAGCTATTTTGTTATTTGCTTTTACTGAAAATGATATGTTTTTAAGTACTTCTTCTCCATTTATGCTTTTACAAAGATTACTTACTGTAAGTATTTCTTTTCCTGGTTCTCTATCTTCTTTAAAATCTATATATGGATATTTTCTATTAGATGCTTTTATTTCTTCTAATTGAATTTTTTCTAATGATTTTTTTCTTGATGTTGCTTGTTTTGATTTTGAAGCATTTGCACTAAACCTTGCAATAAATTCTTGCAATTCTTTTATTTTTTCTTCTTTCTTTTTGTTTTGTTCTTTTGCTTGTTTTAATGCAAGCTGGCTTGATTCATACCAGAAATCATAGTTCCCTGGGTACACTTTAATTTTCCCAAAATCAACATCTGCAATATGTGTACATACTTTATTTAAGAAATATCTATCATGTGATACAACAATTACTGTGTTTTCGAAATCTATTAAGAAATCTTGAAGCCAGTTTATGCTTTTTAAATCAAGATCGTTTGTAGGCTCGTCAAGAAGTAATATATCTGGATTTCCAAAAAGACTTTGCGCAAGAAGTACTTTTACCTTATCTTTTGCTTCTATTTCCTTCATTAATTTATAATGAGAACTTCCTGGAATTCCTAAATTGTTAAGTAGAGTTGCTGCATCAGATTCAGCATTCCAACCATCTAATTCTGCAAATCTTTCTTCAAGTTTTGCAGCTTTTATTCCATCTTCTTCATTAAAGTCAGGTTTTGCATATATTTCATCTTTTTCTTTCATTATTTTATATAGTTCATCATTACCCATAATTACAGTGTCAATTACGCTATAGTCTTCATATGCAAAGTGGTCTTGTTTTAATGTTGATAATCTTTCACCTTTTTCAATAGAAACTTCACCTTTGCTTGGCTCTATCTCTCCAGAAAGTACTTTTAAAAATGTAGATTTACCAGCGCCATTTGCGCCAATTAAGCCATAGCAATTTCCTTTAGTAAATTTAATATTTACATCTTCAAATAAAACTCTTTTACCAAATCTTACAGTAACTCCTACAGTATTTAACATTTTATTTCTCCTTTATGTTTTATGTCTTTTATATTTATTATTTATATTATTTATGTTTTATATTTTTATTTTATAGCATGTCTTTCTTTTTAAGCCAAATAAATGCTATTAAAGATAATGCTACTGATATTCCTGATATAATTGCAAATCCATATGGATTTGTTGCAAATGGAAGTTGAACATTCATTCCCCAAATACTTGCAATTAGTGTTGGAACTGAAACAACAAGTGTAATAGATGTCATTAATTTCATTACAACATTCAAGTTGTTAGAAATAATTGAAGCATATGCATCCATTGTTCCACTTAAAATGTCGCTATATATTTTACCCATCTCCATTGCCTGTCTATTTTCAATAATTGCATCTTCTAGTATTTCATCATCTTCTTCATAAGATTTTAATATTTTACCTCTGGAAGTTTTTTCCATCACAAGTTCATTTGCTTTAAGTGATGTTGTAATATATACCAAGCTGTTTTCTAAATTCAATAATTGAATTAACTCTTTGTTTTTCATTGATTCTTTTAATATTTGAACCGTGTTTTCAACTTCTCTGTTAATCTTTTTTAAGTCTATTAAGAAATATGAAGCATTTAAATAAAGGATTTGTAAAAGAAATCTAGTTTTTTTGTAGGTATACATTCCTTTTATTTTTCCTTTTTCAAAGCTTTCAATTATTCTATTTTTTCTAAGTGATACACTTATAAAGTACTCATCTCTTACAACAATTAAACCGAGTGGCATTGTTGTATATGTTTTTACTCCATCATTTTCCTCAAGTACTGGAACATCAATTACAAATAAAGTCATGTCATCATCAACATCAATTCTTGCTTGCTCTTCAAAGTCTAGAGGATATCTTATAAATTCATCTTCTATTTTTAAGTTTTTACATACTTTTTTTATTTCTTCTTCAGAGGGATTTACTAAGCTTATCCACGATCCTGGTCTAAACTCTTTTATTTTTTCAAATTTATTTGTTTCTAAATCAGTATTATAGATATTTAGCATAATCTTCACCTCTTTTTATTTTATTTATGCTTAATATTAAGCACACCGTTTGTTATTATACCATATTATTGCTTTTTTGGATACCCCTATTTAAAATTTAATAAATAAAATAAAACATTATATTTATTATAAACTGTATTTAAAAAACCTATGTAACAAATTATTACATAGGTTTTGGTGATCCACCTGGGAGTCGAACCCAGGACCTTCAGATTAAGAGTCTGCTGCTCTAGCCAACTGAGCTAGTGGACCTCATATTTAACGTTTTTTATTATAATATCATTTTTCGTCTTTGTCAATATTAAATATGGGATAGAAAAATCTATCCCATATACTAAATATATTGCATAATTATTATATTTATTAAATAAAAGTTATAACTAAATTCTATTTTTACTATGGTTCTGGCTCAGGTTCTGGCTCAGGTTGTGGCTGTGGTGTTGGATCTGGTTGTGGCTCAGGTTCTGGTTGTGGTTCAGGTTGTGGCTGTGGTGTTGGATCCGGTTGTGGCTCAGGTTGTGGCTGTGGTGTTGGATCCGGTGTATATGAACCTCCACTTGGTCCTCTTAATATGATTGTATTCATTGCTTTATATGTATCATTAGAAAGAACTGTTCTAGAAATTTCTTTTCCATTTAATTTTACCACCTTGTATGCAATGCTCTTCATTCCACGCATTCCTCTTTGATACACTTTTTCTTGTCCTGGTGCTAGACTATTATCTGTTTCATAAACTGTATGATATGGATAATATTCTAGTATTGTTGATTCAATTGTTACTTCATATTCCACATCTTCTTTAATTCCAAATATTTCCGCTTTTGCTATTCCGTTTGCTGCTGACATTTTTATCATTATTGGATGATTTCTTGTGTTTTTAAATTTGAAATCGATTGCTCCATATACAACTGTTGCATCCTTTCCTGCTCCTACATATCCTGCATCAAAAACATGGTTTGTTCTATCTGTAACCTCAAGATTTGCAAATACAACTGCATCATACAATGTTGATGCTATTTGGCATATTCCTCCTCCTATCATCCCTACAACTTTTCCGCCTGAGAATCCATTTGCCTCTCTATATCCTTTTGCTGTTGTTCTTTCCCCAACAACTCTATTATATGAGAATGTTTCTCCTGGCATTACAACTGTTCCGTTTATTGCTTGTGCAGCAAGTCTTAGATTATTACTTCTATTAACATTGCTTGCATCATATTTTGTACTAAATGATGATAGTAGATCAGGAAAAGCTTCAGATCCTATTTTATCTGTAGTTATTTCAGGTGGTGTAACAACAATAGGAATTTCATATTCTTCTTTATCTTCTTCTAATAAAATTTTCTTTGCTTGTTCTAAATCAAAATCAATACCATTTTCATGTGGAAATACTTCAAATGGTTCTGTTGTATAATATGCATTTTTAGGTTCTTTATGAACTTCTTCATATATTTTATCTATATCTATTTCATCTGGTTCTGCATCAATAATTGGAAGATTAATATCTTCATTTATTATGTTATATATTCTATCTGTTATCGCTTGTTTAACTGCATCTTTATCAATAGATTTACCTGGTTTTCCTTTTGTAATAACTAGTTTTTCTTCTTCTTCATTTACTTGAAAACTGCATTGTATAACTGCATCTGGAATTTGAGTTATAATTTCATTTAGAATACCATCTAATAGTTCCTCATCATATTCTGCATCAACAACTATATTCCTTTTAGAAAATTTACTTTTTAAAATTGTAAAATTATTTTTAAAAATATTTCCATCTCTTCCAATATTATATGCTTCATCAACTGCTTTTTGTATGTCATATTTTGTTTCTAATGCAGAAAGTTTCATAGTTGATATTTCTTGTCCATTATTTTTAAATATAATATCCTTATCTAGGTTTTGGTTCAATTCTCTTTCAATCTTTGCTATAGCTTCTTCTTTTGTTAATCCTGAAACATCAATATTATTAATTTTCATATTAGATATTATTTTTGTGTTTCCTATATTAAAAAGCGCAAAACCTGTTGTTAAAAGTAAAACAATTAAAACTGCAACAACACAAATTATTGATATTACCAATGTTTTATGTTTTTTATCAATAACGTAACTGTTTGTATCTTTAATTTCTTTGTCTTCTTTTTTTAATAAATTATTTAAAAAATTCATATTTTCCACCTATAATATAATATATTTCAAGATTATACTACCATAAAACGTTTTTTTTTACAATATTTTATTATTATTTTATATATGTTTTTTAAATTCTAAATACAATCTAATTAAAATATTATTCAAAAAAAATTTCTGATACTGTTTTACCCAGTATCTTGGCTATATTTTCCATTATTGTCACAGATGGATTATTTCTTCTCCCGTTTTCCAAATGACTTAAATAACCTATAGATATTCCGTACTTTTTCTGCAAGTTCTGACATAGTTAATCCCTTCTCAAGCCTTATTTCTTTTATCCTGTTTGTATACATATTTTTTCTCCTTCTGTGGCCCGACCCGTTGTCTGATTAACAATAATTCTACCATATATCATTTTGACAAGTCAATACTTTTGTAAAATTTTTACATTTTTTAATTTACTAGTAGACAAACGAATATTTATTGTGTATAATACTTTCAGAATTTAAAATAAAAGGAGTCATGATTATGATAGGAGATATGATAGCAAAAGTTAGAACAGAAAAAGGAATGACAAAAACTGAACTTGCAAGGCTTACAGGTATTAACATTGGTCATTTAACACACATTGAAAAAGGAGAAAGGAATCCAAGTCATAAAGCACTTAAAAATATTTGCAATGCTTTAAATGTTCCTTATCAACAATTAATGTACACATATGACAAACAAATTAATGAAGAACAAGAAGCCTATGGATCAATAAAGCATTTATCATATAACAAAGTATTAGCTGTAGAAAAATTAAATTCTTTTATTGATTGTCCGGAAAATGTAAATAGTGCATCTGTGGCAGTTAAAATTCAAGATTCTACTATGGAACCAGCTCTTAAAAAAGGTGATTATGCATTTATTGAATTAAATTCATTATTAAATAGTAAAGAATTAGGATTGTTTAGTGTAAATAAAAAAGTTATGATTCGTAAATTTTATGATAGAAATGGAAAGATAACACTAAAAGCCTTAGATAAATCAATTGAAGATATTAAAATTACAGACGCAGATGAATTTTTCATTATAGGAAAAGTGCTATAATATCAACAAATATTGCTAATATTATTTTGACTTTTTAAACATTTCGAAAAAATTTGTAAAAAATATGTAAAAAATACTTGAATAATATTTTTTTTAATACTATAATTATTTTGACAAAAGATGAGAAAAAATAAAGGGGAATTATATAATGGAATTAACAAAGAATATATTTTTTAATACAGATAAGTTATTTCAAAATTCAAAAGTAAAAATTTCTTACACTGGCACTTTCTTTGAAAACAATTCAGAAGAAGTATACATTCACTATGGTTTTGGATTAAATTGGGATAATGTATCAGAAGTAAAAATGGAAAAAACTGATTTAGGTTTTCAAGCTGAAATAGAACTTTTAGAAAGTGAAAGTTTTAATTTCTGTTTTAGAAATGAAAATGATGAATGGGATAATAACGATACTCAAAACTATATCTTCCCATTAGAAGCTCAATCTACAGATTTAGTTGTACTAGAAGAAAACTCTACTTCTTTAGATAGACCAAACAGATTAAGAAAAACTTATATTTGGAGTAAAAAAATAAGACTTGCTGTATATAAAATAATTACATATGTTCCAAAATTGATTTCTGGAAATTATAAAAAGAAAATAACAAATAATTAAGGTAAAAAATAAATATAATTCATATAATAAATCCTCTAGAATAATCTAGAGGATTTATTTTTATATAATTATTAATTGTCAACTTGTTTATTGTATTATTTAATAGTTGTGATATATTTACTTGCTGTTGATCCATAGTAGATATAGTAAACATCTCCAACTTTAAAGTTCTTTTTGCTTAGGTTGCTTGATAAACTTACTATTTTAACTTTTAGCCAGTTACCATCTATTTCTAATATTTGAACTTTATCTCCACCTTTTAACGCTACATATTTTGTACCTGTGCTTAATTTTTCTCCTGTATGTTTTGTATATGTCCACCATGAATTTCCACTGTTTATTTTAAGCTTGTTTCCAACTTTTAATTTGTTTGTATAAATTTTTGTTGTTGATGTTTCTTGTTTTTGGTCATTTTTTTGCCATACTGCATATAATGTTTTTTCTCCACCTTTTTTCCAACTATTAGTTTGCTCAGTTACTCCTGCTTTTATTGATGGAGTTTTTGCATTTTTGTCAGTAGACCATCCCAAAAATTTATATCCTTCTCTTGTTGGTTGTTTATCTGATATTTTTATTTTATCACTAGATGCAAAATAGTATCCACGATCTGGCGCATTTTTTCCGCCATTTGCGTTATAGTTTATATAGTATCCTATTTCAAAAGAATTTGTTGTTGTTAATATGCTTACTGCTGTATATGAATTTTCATCATCATAGTGAGTATCTGTTATTGTTCTTGTCATTGTAACTGTAACATCTCCACCTTTTTTTAATGTTACTTTTCCGTTTTCATCTACTGATGCAGATGCAGGATTACTAGATTTAAATGTTACTGTTTCAGTTCTTTCTTGGTCAATTACATTTATTCTTTTATTTTTGTTTCCTTGTTTTATTGTTTCCCTGTGAGATTTTATAACTTTATCTGTATATCTCATTGATGATAATTTCTTTTCTTTTCCTTCTGAATATATTTCATATATTTGGTCATCGTTTTTATCTTCTAAACTGCATGTTGGAACTACGTTTATTTCTGTCCATTGTTCATCATTTCCATTTTTGTATGTTAAAACGTAGTATGTTTTGTTAACTTGTGCATCTTTTGCAATAGTTACACTTCCTTTTTTTGAAGCTTTACTTGGATTGTATTTCCATCCATTTCCACTTGCTATATTACTTTTATCATATGTTGTTTTTGTATAAACATTTGTATATTTATTTAGATTTTTATTGCTATTGTCTACAACTATATCTATTGTAGTACCTGGATAAGCAAAATATGTTCTTACTACATTTGCTGCTGCGTTTACTTTTGTACTCATTCCTAAAACTATAAAAAACAATATTGCTAAAAATATAGTTAGGATGATTTGATTCTTTTTAGTTTTTAACATTTTATTTTCCTCCTTTAAAACAATGTCTCCGCTTAGTCCTTACGGATATACAATCTCTATTGTTTTACTAATGAATTATATCACACTATAGAGTTAAAAGCAATATTATATAATTTTTTTCTCAGTTGATTAAATAATTAAAAACTCCTAGATTTTTCTAAGAGTTTTTAATGTTCTTTTGATTCTTCATCTTTTTTTCTTTCGTTTATTACTTCGTTCCAATCACGACTTTGTGTTCTTCGTTTTTCTATATCTGTTTCAACATATTTATAAATCTTATCTTTGAAGAAGTTATCTTTTATTAATTTTGGAGAAATTCCATATATAGCGTTTTCTTTTCTTGTAATATTTCCAATAAATGCATTGTCCTGATTTTTATAATTATTAGCAAGCATTTCAAAAACTATCCAAAATTTTTCTTTATGATTTTTAATTAAACTATCTAAACTTTCAACTGCATCCAATCCAACATATGCTGTTCTAACTCTGTTTGCTACATCGTTTTTATCCCATGTAGTCATTCTCCATAAATTCATTTGTTGATGTGCAAATACTCCAATTATTTTTTGATCTAATATTTGCAAATCAGTTTTTTTAGATTCATTTCTTTCTTCCATCTTTGGTTCTGGAAGTTTGAGTGTTTCTTCTTTTTCTTTTTTAAATATGTTTTTTATTTTTGAAAATAAATTATCTTTAGGCATTTTAGGTGCTAAATTTTTATTTTTCTTTGAATAATAATTAATAGAATCTTTTAAATTTTGTGAAGGTTTAGTATAACATTGTGTACTACTATCAGCATTGATATATATTCTTTTTCCTTCTAATTCTTCGTCTGCTTTTAAATTTTTTGCCAAATTATTTAAAGACAGAATCTCAGATTTAATATTTGTTTGATCGAAATTATACCATTTACCTCTTAATTTTACTTTGTTCCATTCATGTCCTTTTTCTTCATCTATATTTGATTCAATTAATTTTGCATCAATATCATGCATAATTAATGCTTCTCTTAATATTTGAGAAATACCAATACATACACACTTTCCTTTTGTTAAACCATCTATAAAATTTTGGCTTTTTCCAACATTTCTTCTTCCTGTTTTTGTATATGCATATTTAATATTTTTGTGGATAGATGTTACTATTTTTGCAAATTTTTCTTCTTCTAAATCATCTTCTTCTACGTGAGATGTTAATATATCTAATTGTTTTTTTGCATGCAAAAATTCGCCTAGATTTAAAGATAAAGGAGAGCTGTTTTTTCTTTCCTCATTTTCTACCAAAACATTGATATTTTCATCTTTAAATCCCTCTTCTTGGTATTTTTTTATATATTCACTTAAATCGGTAGATAAATCTGTACATTCTATATACACTTTATCTCCCGCTTTTGTTTTACCAATTACTCTTCCCATTTTTCTTTCCCTTATATTACATATCCACCATTTGGTGAAATTATTTGACCTGTTGTAAATTCATCTTCTATTAACCATTTTACACATTTATATATATCTTCAGGTTTTCCTATTTTATTTAGAGGCGTATCTTCTTTTAATTGCTTAATTATTCTTTCATCTATATTTGAATTCATGTCTGTATTAATAATACCTGGTGCAATACTGTTTACTCTAATATTTGATGGGCCAAGCTCTTTAGCAAGTGATTTTGTAAGTCCAATTATCCCTGCTTTTGATACTGAATAAGAAACCTCACAAGACGCACCAACCATTCCCCATATTGATGATATATTTATTATACATCCAGATTTATTATGTACAAAATTAGGTAATGCTTCCTGTATTGTATAAAATGCTGAATTTAAATTTGTACTTATCATTTCATTCCAATCTTCATCTGTTATATCATTAAACATTTGAAGTTTTGCAATACCTGCATTATTAATTAATATATCAATATTTTTAAATTTATCTAGCGTAAATTTAATTAGTTTTTTTACTTCTTCTCTTTTTGAAACATCGGCTTTAAATATTTCAATATTTATACCTTTTTCAGCTAAATTCTTTTTAATTTCTTCAGCTTGTTTTTTAGATTTATTATAGTTTAGCACAATATTAAATCCATCTGTTGCTAGATTTTCTGCTAAACATTTTCCTATTCCTCTAGATCCTCCAGTAATTAAAATAGTTTTCATATATTATATTTCCTCCTATTTTTTCTTCCATTATTAATATTAGCACCTTTATATGTGCTTGTCAAAGAATGACAATTTGGACATAGTAATATTAAATTACCCTCACTATTATTTTCATAGTTTCCATCAATATGTTCTATTTCTAATGGAATATTGTTTGTATATGTATTAACTTTACCCCATCCACATCTCGCACATTTATTGTTATATTTTTCAAATAAATATTTTTTTATGTGCAAAGAAATTTGATAATCTCCCCTCTTTCCGTCTTTGTTTCCATTTTTCCAATTTAATATATAGTTTTTATATTCATATTCTTTTTGACATTTTATATTGCAAAATTTATTTCTTTTGGGAATTTCATGATTACAATTTAAACAATTCATTTTTTCTCCTTTATGTCTTTTCGACAACTAATAGATTAAAAAATTGAAACAGTCCATTAAATTAACGTCCTGTTTCAACAAAATGGAGCCGCTAGTCAGACTTGAACTGACGACCTACTGATTCATACTACTATAACTTTCGTTACCATTTACATGTTTGTAGTCTGGACTTTCTCTTTACCATAGCTTTTAGCTTTAGGTACATCGTATAAAGTCTCTACACTCGGAAATTTCTTTCCTAGCTCGGGATTAGCATATTCTTTTGAACTTAGCTTTCCCCGAATTAGCGATGTCCACTTTATATGTTTCCATATAAAGGTGCAAGATGATTCTGAATATTAATATTCATCCTACAAGTCAGTTGCTCTACCAACTGAGCTACAGCGGCATATTAAATTTTTGGTGACCCCTACGGGAATCGAACCCATGTCTCCGCCGTGAAAGGGCGATGTCTTAACCGCTTGACCACGGGGCCGTTTGGTGAGCCATCGCAGACTCGAACTGCGGACAACTTGATTAAAAGTCAAGTGCTCTACCAAGTCGGATCTGCCAT